>Ga0105097_10000165_pt1 | contig 26991 bp, 25 predicted proteins | sample PPLLak12cMay2015_FD_87035 | JGI IMG/M metagenome (GOLD analysis project Ga0105097, IMG submission 87035) | Freshwater sediment microbial communities from Prairie Pothole Lake near Jamestown, North Dakota, USA - PPLs Lake P7 Core (1) Depth... | ecosystem: Environmental > Aquatic > Freshwater >...
GGCGAAAAGCCGCTATAGCAGGGAAAAGACTGAGTGCCGCTATCACCAGCAGCAGCGCAATGGGCCACAATACCGGCTCATTCCATTCACGGCATTTTTGCGCCCTCAAAGTAGCGTCTATTTTTAAATACTTAAGATTATTATTCGATATTCTGTTGGGTTTAATATTCTGATACCAGGAATGATACAACCCATAATCTTTCGGATGATATCCCCACAACCAAGGGGAATCATGACGCAATATTTCCACCATACGATCAATTATTAATTGCCGCTCTGGCCCATCACCCATATTCTTCATCTGTTCAAATAATTGATTGTATTCTGTATTATCATAGTTAGCAGCATTCTCACCACTGTTGCGTACTTTACTTTGCGGCCCATACAATAAAAACAGAAAATTCTCTGCATCAGGATAATCTGCATTCCAACCCCATTCAAAAATTTGCGCATTTCCTTTACGAATCTTGTCTTGGAAGCGATTGTAATCTGTGCTCCTTACCACCAGTTGTATATTTAATTTCTGGAACTGTTTACGCATCCAATCAAGCTTAGATCTGTCTTCAGAACTACGAGCTGTCACATCAAAATACAGGACTAAGGGCGCACCGGTTCGCTGATCTATTCCGTTTGGATATCCTGCCTCGGCAAGCAAAGCCTTTGCAAGCTGAATTGATTTGCGCTGCGGCTGATCATTAATCCATTCATACACCACCGAATTGATGCCTTCCTTCCCCTCACGATAACCTGCAATACCTGGCGAGATAGGACTCTGAGCCGGTATTCCGCGGCCATTTGCGAAAATTGAAATAAATTCTTCATAATCCACAGCGATTGAAATCGCTTGCCTAAGCTTTCTTGCTGACTCACGTTCCTGCGCATTATTTCCACCCACTACAGGATCCAACATATTGAAACCCATATAATAAGTCGATACCGCCACGGTTGTTTCCAGCCTTATCCCTTGCTCTGCCATTGCTTCAGTGACGGTTGCTTCTCCCTGTCCCACCAATTGCACGGCCTGGTCAAAACTATCAGAACCAATGCCGGTAGCATCATAATAACCTTGCAAGAATTTATTCCACCGAGGAATACTTTCTTTTTCACGGGTAAAAATAATTTTATCAATAAATGGCAATTTCTTTCCTAAGTCAATTAGCAAGCCATTTTCTTCATCTCCCGGCATACCTTCAGCCGGATAAAATTCATCATGAAAATTGGGATTCTTTTCTAACACCATCCTCAAATTCGGATCATTCTCAGTTAACATATACGGGCCTGTACCAACCGGATACCAGTCCAATGTAATGTTTTTTTGTATTAAGACCTTCTGCGAATAAAAACGGTCTGCTTCCCAAGGAATCGGTGCAAAAAAAGGCATCGCCAGCCAATAGGTAAATTGCGGATACTTACCGGTTATTTTTATGTGATAACTATACTTATCGACGACTTGCACTCCCTCTAGCTGATAATCCCTCAGATCGAGGTATGTTTTTCCGTCGGATTGATTCTGGTCGGCTTGTTTTAATACCTTGGCATAGTCGCTAAGCCCCACTATGTAATCTGCCATGAGTCCGTATATCGGTGAGTGCAATCTTGGGTGAGCCAAGCGTTTGATCTGATATACATAATCTTCCGCCAGTAATTCCCTTGTACCTGTTTGAGGGAAATCAGACAGCTTAAATACCGATGCCAATTCTTGCTCACTCAGATCATGGTACAACCAATCACCTTGCACATTACTTGCAAATCCTGGGTGCGGTTGAAAAAGAATTCCCGGTTTAATCGAAATTTCATAAACACTATAGGCAATATCCGTCGCTCGGGCATTGTCCGGTAATTGATTACCTGCGTCATCAAAATATTTCACATAGGGTATTTCTCTTGCCGTTGCTGGAATTAATGCAAAGGGGCGTTTTAAATAATGATATTGCAGCGGGGGTTCATAAATTTGCGCGGTGAATTGAATTTCATTAGAACTATAGGACTGCACCGGATCAAGATGTTTAGGCCGTTCGGTAAATACATTATAAAGAATATTTTTCTCTGCATCCGCGGCCGGATAGGGATTATTCCAATTAGAATCACCGCAAGCAGATAAAAAGAATGCTTGCAGAATCAACAACCATGATGTTATAACTAATTTTTCCATTGCAAACCCAGTTTATCGGAATTGGCCTGTTTTAAGCAAAATAATACGTGCATACCCTATATCTTTTCTTGCACAACTCCACCTTAAATTCTCCCTTCAGCTATAATTTGCTGATTCACACAATTTTACAAGGAAATTTGTATGGGATTTCTCGCAAATAAACGCGTACTCATTACTGGATTACTGAGCAACCGGTCGATTGCTTATGGCATCGCCAAGGCAATGAAACGTGAAGGCGCATCACTGGCTTTTACTTACCAAGGCGAAGAAATCCATGGGCGCGTCGAAAAGCTGGCTGCTGAATTTGATAGCAACTTGCTATTTCCCTGTAATGTAGCCAGTGACGATGAAATCGCCCTGTGTTTTGAAAATCTAAAAAAACATTGGGACGGGCTAGATTGTATTATTCATTCTATTGCTTTTGCCCCTCGTGAAGCGCTAACCGGTGATTACCTGGAAAGTGTTAACCGTGAAGCCTTTCGCATCGCGCATGATATCAGTGCCTACAGCTTTTCTGCACTCGCCAAAGCTGCGCTACCTTTAATGCAAAATAGGAATGGTGCACTGCTAACATTAAGCTATTTGGGTGCAGTCCGGGTCATGCCAAACTACAACGTTATGGGATTAGCCAAAGCCAGCCTTGAAGCAAATGTCCGCTTCATGGCTTCCAGTCTGGGTCCAAAAGGTATACGCGTCAATGCAATATCTGCAGGACCTATTAAAACCCTGGCAGCTTCTGGTATCGGAAATTTTGGAAAACTATTGGGTTATACCGAGAAAGTTTCACCACTGCGCCGCAATGTAACAACCGATGAAGTGGGTAATGTTGCTGCTTTCTTATGCAGCGATCTAGCCAGCGGTATTACCGGAGAGATAACTTATGTTGACGCAGGTTTCAATACCGTCGCATTTAATATCGATGAATAAAAAATTCGGCCTTTGTACAATGAATTTTTACGAAAAATAAATTCCAAAAAACTAGAAATTATCTTGTTTAATTTTTACATCATACCGCTGCCTGAGTGCGGCTAGATAGGAAGACATTTCTTCTTGCGTAATCATTTGTTGCAGCTGTTTAGTAAAGTTATTAAGCTCTGCTGTGTCTGTAGATTCTGGTTCTATAACTTTACTGATTCGTATCAGATTAAACCCGCCATTTGGATTAACTGTTCCCGTATAAACGGGTAAATTATTGGTTTCCGCTCTAAAAATGGCACGTAATGTTTCATGATCCAATCCTTGCGATTGCATGTAAGAGATCTGCTTTGCATCACTCCAGGTAACATCATCGACATCTTCACCGGCTTGTAAGCGTGCAAGCTTTGTTTTTCCCTCTTCAACGGCAATTGCTTCTGCCATTTGCTTCTTGAGCTTCTCTACGATCTGATCTCTAACCACCATCAGTGATTGTGCAGTAGCAGGCATATGTTCAAGAATACGAGCGGATACAAACGTATCCGGCTTGACCTCAATAGCTCCAGTATTTCTTTGATTTAAAATGACATCTTCAGAAAAAATCGCTGACAACAGCTTTTCATTCGCCAGAATGGTTGGCTCTGCTGCACTTCTGGTAATCCAGTCACTCGTTTGAATTGGTAACTCAAATTTTTCTGCTGCTGCCTGCAGGTTATCACCCTGCTCATAAACCACATTACTGAAATCTTCAGCAATCTCCCCAAAAACACTTCCCACCATCTCTATTTTGAGCTTCTTCTCAATTTGTTCCCGTACTTCTTCCAAACCGGGGTTTTTCCCTTCCTTGATAGCGGTTAGTTTAATCACATGAAAACCAAAATCCGTTTCTACGATGTCACTGATTTCATCCAGTTGCATTGAGAAAATTTTGTCTTCAAAGGATTTAACCATAACGCCACGACCAAAGAAACCTAGATCTCCACCTTGCGCTGCTGAGCCTGGATCATCCGAATTTTCCTTTGTAATTTCTGCAAATTTCTCAGGATTCTGTCTAACTTGCTCTAATATTCCTTCGGCTTTGTCTCGAGCTTTCTGTTTTTCATCATCAGACGAATCAGGCGACACACTAATCAGAATGTGACTGGCTCTGCGTTCTTCAGATTGACCAAATTCATCCTGATGTTCTGAAAAATAAGTATTAGCCGCCTCATCACTAACAGTTTCATTCTTTGCTACCGCATCCAACGATAAAACCAGATATTCAATCCGCGCACGTTCAGGCAAATTAAAATCAGCTTTATGTTTCTCATAGTAAACAGTAATATCCGCTTCTGTTGGGATTACTTGTGATAAAAATTGTTCAGGGGTAATCTGCAATTGACTGATTTCACGCTGCACTCCGCTCAGATACTGCACTCTCTCAGCAACAATTCTAGGGGCGAATGCATTCTCGCTATAGCCATCCAATAACTGCTGCAATAAAAGCTCTTGACGCACACGTGACTCAAACATCACTGGAGTCAGTCCTTGATTTTTCAACAATTCTTCATATTGCTGTTTGGAAAATTTATTTTCCCTTTGAAATGCAGGTATATCCCGAATCGTTTCAACTAGCTGCGAGTCCAGAACAATAAATCCATTATGAACAGCTTCCCGATGTAATAATCGTTGCTGAATAAGTCTTTCCAGTACCGAGTTTCTAACTTCGAAAGTATTAAGCATTGCACTATCAAAATTAGCACCCAGCATGGAACGCATTCTTTCATGATGGTCACGCAGGGCTTGTTCATACTCACGGCGTGGGATTTCTTCACCATCAACTATTGCAACATAACCTTCGCCACCCTTATCACGATACGATTCAACGCCCCAAAATAAAAATGGCAATACTGCCAAGCCCATAATGACTTGGACGACACGTTTTTTACGGTTGACGAAATCAAACACAATTAGAACCTGAAAATACTAGAAAGTAAAAAATAAAGCCGAAGAATTTTTATACAGTCAACTAACAACACAATTTTATTTGGCGGAGTGGACGGGACTCGAACCCGCGACCCCCGGCGTGACAGGCCGGTATTCTAACCAACTGAACTACCACTCCTAGAACTAGCTAAATTGAATTGACTGGTGGGTGCTGACGGGATCGAACCGCCGACATTCGCCTTGTAAGGGCGACGCTCTACCAGCTGAGCTAAGCACCCGGTCAGAAAGTGCGCTAGTTTACTGCATCTTTGAGTGCTTTACCAGCACTGAATTTAGGAACCTTGGCTGCCTTTATTTTAATGGCAGCGCCTGTACGTGGATTACGACCTGTACGTGCAGCTCTTGCCCCTACTTTAAAAGTACCAAACCCGACCAAAGTTACACTTTCATTCTTTTTGAGCGCTCCTTTTATTGCAGTTAACGCTCCATCCAATGCACTGCCTGCTGAAGCTTTAGAAATTTTAGCCGATTTTGCGATAGCTTCGATAAGTTCGGATTTGTTCATATAATTCCCCTTCTAAGTTAATGGTAATTAAATCACAAGCAAGTACTGCAGTCGCTCTTATATCAAGCTGTCAACGCCCGGTCAAGCAAATTAAGGCCTTCCTGCAACATCATTTATCTGGCTGATCCGCTGGTTTAAAAGAAGCAGGTTATCCACATAAACTATAAAATTTCATAGAAACAGATAACTAGTTACATAAAATAGAAACTACTTGAAGTTTCCTGTGTCTATTTTCATTAATAAATTTCTATTTTCTGTTCGCGATTTAGCAACACTTCGACTGCTGTTCGGGCTGACACACCTTCATGCAGAATACTGCAAACGGCTTGTGTAATCGGCATTTCAATATTCAATTGGTCACCTAGTCTTAATACTGATTGTGCTGTGTGCACACCTTCAGCAACATGCCCAAGTTCATTCAAAATATCATTCAACGATTTTCCTTCAGCCAGCATCAATCCTACTTTCCTATTTCGGGATAAATCACCGGTACTCGTCAGAATTAAATCACCGACCCCAGCCAATCCCATAAAGGTTTTCATACTCCCACCCAAACCAAGCCCTAGCCGGGTAATTTCCATTAATCCTCGCGTAATCAATGCTGCGCGTGCATTATGTCCAAATCCAATACCATCAGAAATACCTGCCGCTATGGTAATTACATTCTTTACCGCGCCACCAATCTCCACACCAACCACATCTTGACTGGTATAGATACGTAGCTTTGAACTATGCAATTCAGCTGCTATTCTGCTGGAAAAAACAACATCTTTGGATGCCAGTGTCAAAGCAGTTGGTAGCCCTTGCGCCACTTCCTCGGCAAAACTTGGGCCGGACAATACGCCGCAGTGCGGTAATATGGCAGAGTATTCTGCTTCGACAACTTGATGCGGGAGATGAGTGGTTTCTGATTCAAAGCCTTTACACCCCCATATGATGGGTATCTTTATTTTGCTTGCGGCAACTGCACGCAAAGTTTCACGCAAACCTGCAATGGGTACAACAATTAAAGCAAGATCCGCGACATATAAAGCTTCATTGAGGATTGATGTGATTTTCAAAGATTCAGGTAATGGATAACCCGGCAGGAAGCTTTGATTAACGCGCTGACTATCCATCTCAATCGCATGATCTGGATCTTTTGACCACAGACTGATCTGATGACGTGCAGATAAGCTAATAGCTAATGCCGAGCCCCACGCACCTGCACCCAGTACCGCAATTCTCATGAACCCCAGACCTGATTGACTTTGACATAGCCAGTCTGCCCATCAAGATGTCGTACTTTTACCCAGCCTTTAACATCAGAATCTATCCATTCCATAACGATATTTTCCTCGGCTTGAAATACCAATTCCGAATTCATATCCGCTGATTGGTGAATATTAGCTACTGGTACAGTCACAACAACATAACGCCGCTGGCTCAAAACTTTCTTTTCAACCCAGGCAAGACTCCCACTACTGTCACGTACTTTTGCCCAACCATCCACATCCACCACGACTTCGACCGGAAGATATCGGTCTGCCACATATAACTTATCAGCTCTAAGCGATGGCGCGTCATACATAACAACAGCATTTTCATCTATTGAAAAATATTCCATTTCAGCAGCTACGTAACCCGGAAGATACAACAAGATAGTGGTCAACAAAACACTCATACTGCTTTTTAACCAGAATGACTTAATCAGCAGGCTTTTTCTCATTGGTATAGCACCTCCAGGTCCCGGATCTTTTTAATTTAAATTCGTGTTTGTTTCTGCTCTTTTTTGATGATAGATGGCTTCAAAATTTACTGGATTGAGAATAACGGGAGGGAAGCCTGCCCGTGTCACAATATCCGATACCGTTTCACGTAGATAAGGAAAAAGGATATTAGGACAACCAATGCCCAGTACCGGATCAATTTCTCCATCAGGCACATGACGAATACGAAAAATACCCGCCTGTTGAACTTCAACCAGAAACATTATTTTGTCTTTAATCTTAGCTGTTACCGTTACCGTTAACAGCACTTCATACAGTCCCTCATCAATGCTTTGGCTTTTTGTTCCAAGTTGCAAGTTAATTTCAGGAGTCTCTCTTTCCAGAAAGATATTGGGTGCATTGGGAATCTCCAAAGACAGATCCTTCACATAGATTTTTTCTATGGCAAAAACTGGCTGCTGTTGCTCACTCATATTTACTATCCAGTAATGAATTAAAAAGTTAACTTACACTATTAATTGTTATCGCATCAACTCAAATCCCACGATTAAGTTGCCAGCAATACTTCCAATTCGCCTTTGCGATCCAACTGCGTCAAATCATCATACCCGCCCACATGTCTTTCACCAATGTAAATCTGTGGAACAGTACGGCGGCCTGTTTTACCCATCATCTCAATACGCTGAGACGGCTCAAGATCGATACGTATTTTTTCAATTTCCTGAACACCTTTTGAGCGCAACAAGCTCTCGGCCATTTTGCAGTAAGGACAAAACCCCGTTGTGTACATAATAACCTTGGGCATTTTATCCCTCTATCGCTTAACCATAGGTAAGCCTGCACGCTTCCAGGAGTCAATACCGCCCATAAGATTAATCACTTGAGGAAAACCGTTCTTCTTTAGAACCAGACTGGCATGATTGGATCGAATACCACCAGGGTATATCACCAAAATTGGCTTTTCCTTAAATTTTTGCAGTTCTACCCAACGTTCCTCAATCTTTTCAGACGGAATATGTTTTGAGTTCGGCAAATGACCTGCCGCATACTCACTATCATCCCGGACATCCAACACCAATGCATCTTGGTAATTTATCAGTTGAACGGCCGCAAGTGTGTCAATTTCCTTGATACCACGACGCATAACCAGTGGCCACAGCAACAATAAACCACTGATTATTGCTGTCATCAGAAAGAGGAAATTTTCTAATTTAAGAAGAAAATGATCTTGAAATAATGATAGTTCCATATAAGCTTTATTCTGTTTTTTAAATGTTAATTTTATCAGAAACTGGAAAATTACGGGGTTTCCTTGATCCTGCCGTTAAAGCCCACGCATAGTAACATTATGCATATCAATTAATAGTATTTAATCCTGGAATTAATTTATTCCCAATCTATTTTATTAACCATTATCAGCAAAAACAAAAATCAGTCATCATTTTTCACAAAAAACCACATGACTTATCTTTTATTCGCACAAAAGAATCAGTCAGATACTGTGTTTGCAGCTAAAAGTATAATAAAATATCACCATCTTTTATCACTGATTGCTGATACTCACTCCCTTTTCATAAAAAGGTCAATATGAAAAAAATTGTTCTCCTGCGCCATGGAGAAAGTACCTGGAATAAAGAAAATCGATTTACTGGCTGGACAGATGTTGATCTAACACCCAAAGGCTTACAGGAAGCTCAAAATGCTGGGCAGCTTTTACGCGAGCATGGATTTGCATTTGATATTGCTTATACGTCAGTTCTCAAACGTGCCATTCGCACTTTATGGATAGTGCTCGATGAAATGAATCAGATGTGGGTCCCCATACAACATACTTGGCGATTAAATGAACGGCACTATGGCGCCCTCCAAGGATTGAACAAAGCTGAAACTGCAGCCAAATATGGCGATGAGCAAGTTTTAATATGGCGAAGAAGCTATGATGTCAGGCCACCTGCATTAACCACCGATGATGACCGCTATGCAGGTGCTGATCCGCGATATAAAAATTTAACGCATGGTGAAATCCCTTTGACAGAGTGCCTCAAAGATACGGTTGCAAGATTTCTACCGTACTGGAATGAGGTCATTGCACCTCAGGTTCAGGCTGAAAAAAGCGTTATCATTGTTGCACATGGGAATTCTTTAAGAGCACTGGTTAAATATTTGGATAATGTCTCTGATGAAGAGATCCTAAACTGCAACATCCCAACCGGCATCCCATTAGTATATGAATTAGACGACAATATGAAACCAATTCGGAACTATTATCTGGGAAATCTGAGTGAAATTCAGGAAGCAATGCTAATTGTAGCCAATCAAGGTAAGTCAGCAGGTTAAAACACAACCAATTTACTTATTCAGATATGAGTGTAAACAATACACTATCTCGAATAAACCATACTAATCTGGAAGTTGATACGTTTAATTCTACCCCTATACAATATTTTCAGTTAATGCTGATACTATGCATTTTGACCTTTCTCTGTCCGCTTTCAGCGTTCTCGAACAACCAGGAAAATCTTAAGCTGCTGCGTGAGCGTATCCAATCCCTGCAAAAAGATTTGACAGTCAAAGAAGCACTAAAACAGGACACAACAGATGCATTACAGGAAACTGAGCGCGCAATCAGCAATATCACTCATAGATTGACTGAACTCATTGAAAATGACCGGCAGGCCAATGAAGAATACAAACAACTGCAAATACAGCACAGCCAAATCAGAAATAAAATTGAAACCGAACGAAATCAACTAGAAAAGTTATTCTATCAACAATATGTGGGGGGACAGCAGGATTATTTACGATTAGTGTTGAATCAGCAGAACCCTAGTCAAATTGCACGGGACATCTATTATTACCAACAACTCTCACTCACCCGTTCAAAAATTATCAAGAATCTTCAGAACGATCAAGATGAAATTGAAACACTAACGCAAACCAGTCGTCAGAAAAAAGAAGAAATCACTGCTATTCAAGCTGAATATTTAGGTCAACGCAAAAAGCTTGCGCAAGAAAAAACCAAGCACCAGACTATACTTTCGCAGGTATCTGGTCAAATTACCCAGCAACAGCAAGAAATTAATAAACTCGAGAATGATGAAAAGCGCATAACCAATTTAGTTAATGAGATTAATAAATTGCTTGTTCAGGAAAGCTCCGCGAGCACGTTAATTAACAATAAGCTCCCAAATGCTTCTACAGCAGGCTCTTCATTCTCAACGCTAAAAGGCAAATTAAATTTACCCGTGCGCGGGAAACTTGTGAACACTTTTGGTGGTCAACGCTCAGGTAAGCATGTTACGTGGAAAGGTCTTTTCATTCAATCGCCCGATGGAAGTGATGTTAAAGCCATTTCAGGAGGTAGAGTGGTATTTGCAGACTGGTTGAGAGGGTTTGGTAATCTGATAATTTTAGATCATGGAAACAGCTATATGAGTCTTTATGGCAATAACGCAACACTCCACAAACAAGTGAGTGATACTATTCGCGGCGGCGATACGATTGCAACAGTTGGAAATAGCGGTGGTAATGCAGATTCAGGTTTATACTTTGAACTTCGTCATGGAGGTAAGCCGTTTGACCCTTTGACGTGGATAAAAATAGAATGAACGTAGCAACCATATATATAAATTTGATCAGTGCGGAGATAGCATAATGAGTAACGTAATCAAGAAAACAGGTTTAATTCTAATTGGCGCAATCACAGGAATAATGCTCAGTTTGAATTTCTCTGCTATTGCCAAGAAAGATAATATCGAGGCGATTCACCCGCTGCCGATCGAAGAATTACGTACATTCGCTCAGGTATTCGGCCGCATCAAGAGTGACTATGTCGAATCCGTTGAAGACAAAAAACTGATTACTGAAGCTATCAATGGCATGCTGGTCGGGCTAGATCCCCATTCATCCTACCTCGACAAAGACGATTACAAAGAACTACAAATCGGAACACAAGGTGAGTTCGGCGGGTTAGGCATCCAGGTCACCATGGAAGACGGTGTAGTAAAAGTAATTTCACCGATTGAAGATACTCCCGCATTTCGTGCAGGTATCAAAACCGGCGATCTGATTGTAAAACTGGATGACACCATTGTCAAAGGTCTGACTTTGAATGATGCAATTAAGCTCATGCGTGGTAAACCCAATACCTCCATAAAGATTACTATCGTGCGGGAAGGTGAGACAGAACCACTGGTCTTTAATTTAGTGCGTGATATTATAAAAATCCAGAGCGTCAAATCGAAAATGATCGAACCTGGTTATGCGTATATCCGTATCACTCAGTTTCAAGAACAAACCGGTGAGAATCTCGCACAAGCTATCAGGACACTTTTTGCTGAAAATACTGGATCCATGAAAGGATTAATATTGGATCTGCGCAATGATCCAGGTGGATTACTTAATGGCGCTGTCGCTGTATCCGCCGCTTTTCTGCCAGAAAACGCACTGGTTGTATACACAGAAGGGCGCAGTCCCGATGCGAAAATGAAATTGCACGCCAACCCGGAGTATTATCTGCGTGGTCCTGATGAGGATTATTTAAAAGGACTGCCTTCTGAAGTCAAAACCGTACCAATGATTACATTGGTCAATGGAGGTTCTGCCTCAGCATCAGAAATTGTGGCAGGCGCCCTGCAAGACCATAAACGTTCTGTCGTGATGGGATCACAAACGTTTGGTAAAGGATCTGTTCAAACGATACTACCATTAGGAAATAACACAGCAATCAAGTTGACAACTGCGCGCTACTACACGCCAAATGGACAATCTATTCAGGCAAAAGGAATTACTCCCGATATTCTGGATGAAGCCGAAAGTAGTGATGATCAGCGCTTGCGTGAAGCGGATCTTAATCGTCATTTATCTAGTGGTAAAAAAGCGGAAACAAAAAAAACTGACTCTGATACAGATAAAGCAACACAAAAACCTGTAAACAAGAAAAAAGCAGATAAGAATAAAGACAAGAAAGATAAGACCCCTATCGAATTTGGCTCTGCTGAAGATCTTTTATTGACTCAAGCCATGAATTACTTTAAGGGTATTACTGCACCACCTGAAAAAAAGAGCGATGAAAGCGATAGCTGATTCACAAGGATTGTGAATGATAACCAGTTACTTCGGTATAGTCGTCATATACTGCTCCCGCAAATTGATATTTCAGGGCAGGAGAAACTCAATCAATCACGCGTATTAATTATCGGTGCTGGCGGTTTAGGCTCTCCTGTAGCGCTTTACCTTGCTGCCAGCGGAGTGGGCAACCTGATCATTTGTGATGGTGATCAGGTTGATCTTACCAATTTGCAGCGGCAGATTATCCATGACAGCACTTCGATTGGCCAAGCAAAAGTCCTCTCAGCAAAGCAAACGCTCACCAGAATTAATCCGGAAATCAACGTCATCACAATCCAGGAACAGGTCGACGCGACAAATCTGTTACAACTTGCCACAGAAGTGGATGCAGTTGTCGATGCCAGCGATAACTTCAGCACCCGCCACCATGTGAATCAAGCTTGTGTTGTTCACAAGAGACCTTTGATTTCCGGTGCTGTAGCGCGTTTTGAGGGTCAAGTCAGCGTATTTGATTTACGCCATGCTAACAGCCCTTGCTATCATTGTTTATATCCAATTACCACCGGAGAACAGGAAGACATGCGCTGCGCAATCATGGGTGTGTTCTCGCCGTTAGTGGGTATTATCGGCTGCATGCAAGCTGCAGAGACACTAAAAGTCCTGTTAAATATTGGAGAAAGTCTGAATGGCCGCTTGCAGTTATTGGATAGCCTCGCCATGAACTGGCGCACAATCAAACTGCACAAAGATCCAGCCTGTAGGGTGTGTCATTCATCAGGACCCCCAAATACTATACCCAGTGAATCGTTGAATCTCTAGGCTTCAGAGAAGCTCTGCAGGAAGTAAATTCAGCCGCTGCACTTCCCAATTTGCGAGTGGATCACGCTTGAATTCACTCTTTACAAACTGATACCAGCGGCCAACAACAAAGCACATGAATAAATTGGCTTGCGCCGCAACATCCAGGTTGATTTTTATTTGATGCTCGCTGACAGCAAACCGTAATGCCTGTTTTAAAGTGGCTTCCAACCGATCATGCAACTGATTAATACGTAACTGCAAATGTTCATTCTCATTCAACAGCACATCGCCGATCAGGATACGCGTCATACCCGGATTTTTTTGCGAAAAACCTAATAACAGTAACAATAATTTTTCGATCTGCTCTATGCCACAATTTTTTTCTTGCAGAATTTTGTTAATCAGCACAAACAATGTTCGTTCAATAAATTCAATCAAAGCCGCAAACATCTGTGACTTATTGGGAAAGCAGCGATACAGCGATGATTCAGAAATTTCCAGCTGAGCGGCTAACGCTGCGGTGGTAATCCTTTTTCTCTGCGGATACTCCAGCATCCTGGCCAAAGCCTGTAGGATTTGATCTTCTCTTTCACTGGATTTTATTGACTGATATGAAGGCTTCAATTGGGTAACCGCGAAGAAACAAAGGCAATAGATGGAATATAACAAATTAACAGAACGGCGCAAAAACTATTCTATCTTTTTTAGATTACTCACAGTTGGTCTATTTGGCAAATACTCAATAGTCATTCGAAATCAATAGTCATAATAACCGGGTACGAACTAGACCTGTTTGCCTTAAACAAGCTAGAATTACTAATTTTAGGGTTTCATGCTCATGCATACTTGGCGAAGGTCGTTGATACGCGGTAAAACGCCGGTTGCACTGACCATAGGCAATTTTGATGGTGTCCATTTAGGACATCAAGCAATGCTTATCCGTCTGAAGGATGCTGCCAAGCGGCTTGGACTACCTGCCTGCGTGATGACCTTTGAACCCCATCCACGTGAGTTTTTTGCTCCAGATCAAGCACCTGCCCGCTTGACCAGCTTGCGGGAGAAACTGAAATACTTAATCCAAGCAGAAGTCGACTGTATCCATATCTGCCGCTTCAATTATGATTTCGCCAGAATTAGTCCAGAACAATTTATTATGCGCATTCTGAACCGAGAGCTATCTGTCCGCTGGCTGCTTGTGGGAGATGATTTTCGTTTTGGCGCACGCCGCGCTGGTGATTTTGCCATGCTGCAAGCCTATTCAGCAGCAAATGGTTTTACCGTAGAAGTCATGCCCAGTGTCGCCATAGACAATCAGCGCATTTCAAGCACTGCTACGCGACAGGCGCTGGCCGCTGGCAATCTCAATCAGGCCAGGAAATTACTGGGAAGGCCGTACAGCATCAGTGGGCGTGTGATTGATGGTGATAAATTAGGCAAACAAATCGGATTCCCGACAGCGAATATCCAGTTGAAATATAATCGCCCGCCACTCTCAGGCATTTTTGTTGTTACCGTACACGGTGCCATGAAAGCATCTCCTGAAACCATACTTCCCGGTGTTGCCAGTCTGGGCATAAGACCGACAATTCATGAAAATGGCAAACCCGTATTGGAAGTACATCTGTTTGACTTTAATCAGGATATTTATGGACAACATTTACAAGTCGATTTTCTGCACAAGCTGCGTGACGAAGAAAAATATGCGGATATCGACACACTCATCGTTCAAATTAAAAGAGATGTTGTGCAAGCAAAAGACTTTCTTCTGACAGCTCAAAACCATTAAAGTAGCCGGTAACGTCCTTTAACCCACTAATTCTACATTTCATGACTGATTATAAGAAAACCCTTAATTTACTCGATACACCCTTTCCCATGCGCGGCAATCTGGCTAGCCGTGAGCCGGGCATGCTAAAGGCCTGGCAAGAAAAGAATCTGTATCAAAAAATCCGCTCCGTCAGCAAAGGGCGCCCCAAATTCATTCTGCATGACGGCCCCCCTTATGCCAACGGCGACATTCACATCGGTCATGCGGTCAATAAAATTCTCAAAGATATCATCATCAAAAGCAAAACACTGGCAGGCTTCGATGCACCGTATATTCCGGGTTGGGATTGTCATGGGTTACCCATTGAGCATCAGATCGAGAAAAAACATGGCAAGCACTTACCAGCCGATAAAGTGCGCGAGCTTTGCCGTGCTTTTGCCAAGGAACAGGTAGAACGCCAGAAAGCTGATTTCATTCGTCTGGGCGTACTGGGTGATTGGGATAATCCCTATCTCACGATGAATTTCAAAATAGAAGCTGACATTATTCGCGCACTGGGAAAGATTTATCAGAATGGTTTTCTGTATCAGGGTCAGAAACCGGTCAATTGGTGTATTGATTGTGGCTCCGCACTGGCTGAGGCCGAAGTGGAATACGAAGACAAAACCTCGCCCGCGATTGATGTAGGTTTTGCAGTCGAATCATCATCCTCGCAGCAATTCGTCAGTGATGCCTTTGGCATCACCATTCCTGCTGACGCCCCAACTTATGCAATTATCTGGACCACCACACCGTGGACGTTACCCGCTAACCAAGCAGTCAGCGTTCACCCAGATTTCGACTATGCACTGATACAAACAACGCGTGGATTCCTGATACTCGCCAGTGAGCTGAAACAGGCATGCCTTGAACGCTATGACTTAAGCGGTGAAACACTAGCTATTTGCAAAGGTCAGGCGCTAGAACATATGCCTTTGCAACACCCGTTTGAGCCGCGCACGGTAAAAATAATTTGCGGCAAACATGTCACGCTGGAAGCTGGGACAGGTCTTGTGCATACGGCACCAGCGCACGGTCTGGATGATTATTTTGTGGGACAAAATTATGGCCTACCCAGCGAAAGCCCAGTTGACAACAATGGCAAGTTTATTGCCAACACCCCCTTAGTCGGCGGTCTTTCAGTGTGGCAAGCCAACGATGTCGTCAACAATACACTCAATACCAGCGGGCATTTGTTTTGCCTGGAAAAAATCGATCACAGTTATCCCCACTGTTGGCGCCATAAAACACCCATCATTTTTCGTGCTACGCCACAATGGTTTATTGGCATGAATCTGCACAACACAACCGATGCAACCGCACAGAAACAAACCCTGCGTGAACTGGCCATGCAGGCTGTCGATACCACTGTATTTTACCCGGCATGGGGTAAGGCTCGCCTGGAAGCAATGATTAAGAACCGCCCGGATTGGTGCGTTTCACGCCAGCGAAATTGGGGTGTTCCGATGACTCTTTTCGTGCATAAAGAAACCCATTCACCGCATCCACAGTCGCTCGAACTACTCGAGCAAGTGGCGCAAAAAGTGGAGCAACAGGGCATCGAAGCATGGTTCTCACTTGATCCCGCTGAATTGCTCGGGGAAGAAGCCAAAGATTATAAAAAACTAACCGATACGCTGGATGTTTGGTTTGATTCCGGTACCACACACGACACCGTCATCAAGCCGAATACACAGCTCAAATTGCCGGTTGATTTGTATTTGGAAGGCTCCGATCAGCATCGCGGCTGGTTCCAATCTTCGCTACTGACCGGTTGCGCCATTGATGGCTGCGCCCCATATGATGCGCTGCTCACACACGGATTTGTGGTGGATGGCAGCGGTCACAAAATGAGCAAATCTAAAGGAAACGTCATCGCACCACAGAAAGTGATGGATACTTCCGGCGCCGATATTTTGCGTTTGTGGGTAGCTTCAACCGATTATTCCGGTGAACTTTCCATCTCCGAAGAAATTCTGAAACGGGTAATTGAGAGCTATCGACGCATCCGTAATACACTGCGATTTTTACTCGCAAATCTGATGGATTTTAATCCACAGACCGATTTGGTTGCCGTCAATGATTGCCTGGAAATTGACCGTTATATGCTGGCATTTACTGAATCTTTTCAGGAAGATTTGACACAAAGCTATCAACGTTATGAATTCCACCAAGTGGTCCACAAACTACACAATTACTGCTCTGAGGACTTAGGCGGCTTCTATCTGGACATCCTCAAGGATCGCCTATACACAGCAGCGGCCAAAGGCGCACCACGCCGCTCAGCACAAACTTCGCTATACCATATCGCGCATAGTCTGGTACGCCTGTTTGCGCCCATTTTGAGCTTTACCTCGGAAGAAGTATGGGAGCATCTGACCGGTGAAACAGAAGGTAGCGTGCTGTTGCATCATTGGCATACTTTTCCATCGCAGCCGGATACCCAGTCATTGCAACAACATTGGGCAAGAATACGTACTTTGCGTTCGCAAGTTCTAAAAAAACTGGAAGATTCCCGCGTACAAGGGGAAATCGGTTCCTCATTGGCAGCAGTGGTTGAGATCCGCACCAACATTGATGATTTTACCTTACTCAAGACACTGGGCGATGACCTGCGCTTCGTATTGATAGTTTCTGAAGTCCATCTGATTCAGGTCAGTACCCCGCAACAGGAAGGTATTATTGTGGCATGCAGCTCACATACAAAATGTGAGCGCTGTTGGCATTATCGCCAGGATGTCGGGCATCATGCGGAACATTCCACCTTGTGCGAGCGTTGCGTCACCAATCTTTACGGCAGAGGCGAAGAACGACACTACGCGTAAAGCCTAACACTTATTTACAGGAAACTTCTCACTATGAAGCTTTACATCAGCCTGGGCATTGCTTTAATCGTTCTGATTCTGGACCTTGCCAGCAAGTATTGGGTAGAGTCTGCATTGGCATTTGGCCAGAAAATCCCATTGACCGGCTTTTTTAACCTGGTACTGACCTACAATCCCGGCGCGGCCTTCAGCTTTCTGAGTGAAGAATCCGGCTGGCAACGTTGGTTCCTGAGCGGCGTCGCGGGCAGCGCCGCCCTATTGATCGTCTACCTGCTCAATAAATACAAACATGAGAAATTATTCTGTATGTCGCTGAGCCTAATACTGGGTGGTGCACTGGGAAATTTATATGACCGTATCACATTGGGTCATGTAGTTGATTTTCTGGACTTCTATGTCGGAACCTACCACTGGCCGGCATTCAATATTGCCGATTCCGCTATTTTTATCGGTGCTGCACTAATGATTTACGAAAGTTTCCGTAACAAGGGAGATCCTGAAAATTCTAAAGAAAAAGCTAATTAATCGTTGGCTATGGCTCTACCCCTAGAAATCTTACATGCTCGATTTCTTTTCCTTGGTAATCGGATTTTGTAAGGTATAGCCGCCCTCTTTCATTTTATACCCGCCATAAGCACCCGCGCCGGCAACAACCAAAGTCCAACAACCGGATAGTAGGGGAAGTATCATCAGGAAAGCAATCACGCCTACTATCTGTTTTCTCTTCATTCTCAATCTCTGTACAAAATGATAATTTAATGCTTCCTGTCAATTTACAAGAATCTTTTTACAGCATATTTTGCGAATTATGCGAAATTATAGCTTATCGAATAGGCCTAGAACCACCTTATCATTCTTTCATTAACCCTTGTTTAAGGCATATGAAAATAATCTTTATGCAGCATAGCATGCTTCAGTACTAACACTAAAAAATCCCCATCTCCAAGATGATGTTTTTGGATAAAATCTAATCGGGTTAAATATTTTGCTTCCTACGATGCGCAGCAAAGCCCAACAATCCAAGTCCGGCTAACAGCATACCGTAGGTTTCCGGTTCGGGTATAAGACTGGTAAATGAAATCATGTCGAGTGAGCCACCGTAACTATCGCTAATTCCACTCGCATCAAAAGTGAGCAAACCATTTCCATCAAAGTTAATAATTGTCGAGTAATTTAACCAGTTATGATCACTTCCAGCATTGCTAACACCATTCAACACAGTTACGGGAGCAGATCCATCAAAGGTGAATGAAAGGTCGTTAGTGGCACCTGTGCCCGGGCGAGCTGAATACCAGAAGCTAAATTGATACTGACCAGAAGCGCCGATCAAGAGTTGTGACATCGAACTGTTAGAATAGGTATCCAATTCGACAAAATTTCCACCCTCATAAGCAGTTCCAGCAACGTTATTACGCAACTCTATGTTTGGACTACCCGTCCACCCGGTCAACGAATTATAAATATTCCAGGTATTACTCGTTTGCGAATCAGCCTCGAAGCTGCCGTTCGTCACAAGATCCACGGCTGCCGAAGCTATCATCGGGGTTGCAAATAAAGCGCTGACCACATATTTCAAAAAACAATTCATCGCTATCTCCTGTTCAAGTATAAAGGGTAAATATAGTGAGTTTCTTGCCCATGCATCTTGATATCGGAACGTTTCAGCTTATCTGGAATAAAAAATGAGCTATCTATTATGAGGTTATCTTACTTTCATACTTACTCTCTACTCTGTGTATTATCAGAATAATAGAAATAACAAAAATTAAGAGGAAAATGTATAAGTAAGATTGAACCTGCAGCAAGAACTCAAAGTGAATTCAATTAATAAATATGCGGCTCTGGTCAATACATCCCTATTATTTAGATGCTAAAGGTTTGGTAGCCCTTTGGCGCGAAGGGCTTTTAGCTCAGAAAGTCTTGCGAGGTGATACCAAGGGATATAAAAATCACCCTCAATTAACAAGATTCAAGAATACCAAAAATCCTACTGGGGCTATCGCTGTTTATCTGGGGTTTGTGGCAGATGAAGCAGAAAAACGGGGTTATCACTTTGACAGAAATAAAATCACTGATCAGAGTTATACACAAAAAATTACAGTCACCAGCGGACAACTGGAATACGAATTCAATCACTTATTGGGAAAACTAAAAGACAGGTATCCCCAGCGGTATTTTAGATTTAAAGAAATCAGCGACATAAGCGTTCATCCAATTTTTGACGAAACCGCGGGGAATATTGAAGATTGGGAAGTAATCAGCCCTATCAAATAATGTTGCCATTTCTTTATTTAATAAAAACAAATAAGGCAAATCCAACTGGACAAGAACAAGCTTTACCTCCGCATTCTGACACGCCCATTTGAGTAGTCAAGAAGGTTGCGGAGGAACCTTTATCCATTCTCCCGCGCATTGCTTGACATAAGGATAATATCCTTCAGGATTGCGGCAATAATGCCAATAATTTTTATTCTGTACCGGAGCAGGCCCGGAAACATTATTTTGTTGCACATACGCCGGTGCTCTAGGTTGAGTTACAACCATCGGCGCCGAAAATACCGGCGCTGCAGCAGCCACCCCAGGATAGCCACCTAGCGGATAATAGGGATCAAAATAGCGATAAGGTCCGAAACCGACGTAATTATTATAAAGTCCGACACCCGTCCGATTACTGTAAAAACCAAAACTGCTAAACGGCACTCCAAGACCATAATAGCCAAAGCCTCCAAAAGGCGCAAATGGACTGAAAGGACCCCATGGACCGAATCCCAATCCAACACCCAGACCTAACACAAATCCTGAATCAAATCCGCCATGATGATGGTGCCCACCACCGTGGTGATCATGTCCGGAGTATTGATTCTGATCAGTATTAGTATTTTCAATATTCACAGTCTGAGTCGAAGAATCACCCTGACTGACACCAGTGTCTTGAGTAGTCTGATCGATCTGTGTAGCGCCATTGTCCTGGTTCGATTGATCAATTCCAGCAGATCCATTAGACGATGTCGGATCGATTGCAAGCTCGTTTCGAAGTGGCTCCTGAGCGAATCCATCATTCTGCTGTGACCCAGCACTCTGATCTACACTATCGCTTGGATGAAAATCATTAGACTGGTCAAATGCACCGGTTTGATCAAAATCACTTCCCTGACCTGGGTCATCTGCCAACCCAAAGTCCTCCGGTTGATCAAATCCATCATCCTGATAAAAAGCATCACTTTGATCGTAACCATTCTGATCAAAATTACTTTGATCGTAGTCACCATAGCCAGAATAGCCACCGGAGTCGTAACCACCACCATCGCCTCCATAGTCTCCCCCGAAGTCAGATCCGTAATCGCCTCCGTCGAAGCCTCCGCCATCGCCCCCGCCACCATCTCCTTCTGCTCCTGCCGGAGGTGCTATAAACATCCCACAGAGGATAATAGCTAGGCAAGTTAATTTGAATTTTTTCATATCAACCTCGATCACAACATAATAAAGCAATACAAACCAATCTTATTCTTAACGATTACCTTTGCATTTACTCATACGTATTGCGAATCAAGTAATCCATTAAAACAAATATATTTTGTATTAATTATCAGCATAACAAGCAAAATCTGAATGGATGCTGAATAAAAATGGACTGATGTGGATGCAATCCTAATTGCAAAGAAGGATGATTTCTGTCAGGAATTGAATAGAACTAATGTTTTTCAGCAGAAAAATAATCAATCAGATGCTTTATACGCACATAATGTCCACCCTGCCAGTAAATCTGGCCACATTCCGGACACATCAGAAAGTTGTCGTAATATTTCCTTGTCAATGGTTCTAGGCGATGTTCGATTTTCTGTTTTCCGGTTTCCACTAATTCTCCGTTGCAGTGCGTACAGCGTATCAGTGGCTTTATCAAAGGATACAAATCGAATCTTTTCAAAACTTCTCTAGTTTGAATTTTAGGCATATCCGCACGAACAAAATATCCGTGTGTAATGATTCTGCGTTGCAATAATGAACGATCCCGGGTAAGTACCGTGCGTTGCTGTTCACTAGCTATCGTTGCCACTGTAGCATCGTTGAAATCATTCCGATACAGGCAATCAAATCCCAGCAGTCTCAAATAGCGCGCTAATTTTCCGAGATTGGCGTCCACCACAAAGTTAGGTGGTCGTGATGATTCTGGGCGAAGCGGCAATAGCAGCTTCACTTCAGGACTTCCATCCGCGGGATAAACCTGGATGCTGTCTCCATCCTGCACAATATAGTTAAAATTTACTGCAATACCATTGACCAGAATCAGTTCGACTTCCGTGTGTGGTACATTAAATGATTCGATCGTGTCCTTTACTGAGGCTTTCCGATCAAAATTATGAATAATTTCTGGAGCACTCAGCGCTGGTGCAATGAAGTCATTCAATGACTGATAAAAACGTATTCTGATCTGCGCCACTGATCACACAATCCTTAAAAATTAGCTGCAGTTAAGATTTTTATGAACTTTTGACGCCGAAATTGATTTAGATCAATGCTTCCTCAGGCTGTAATCGTTAGTCTGAGAACCGTTGTAACAAGAAAATTAATTATCAACTAATATTCAGAAGGTTTTATATGAGAATTACGCATTTATTGGCAGCATCAGTAATTTTGGCCTTAGTTGCTTGTGGCGGTAAACCGACAGCTCCAGAATCACCTGATCCTGAGGCTTATGGCAAGACCATTCAACCTTTCCATCAAATACCTGCGGGTGATCAGGAAGGTGGCGGCCAAGCCAGATCAACCGAAGAAAAATCAAACTACTAAAGTCTAGTGAAGGTTTATCAGTGTTCTACAGCTAAAAATCACAAGCAGACTTGAGCGGTAGAACACTGAGTATTACATGGCAATTGACGTACCCTACATAAATAGAGCTAAATGACTACAGAAAATCAACAGTCCTATTGCATAACCCACGAAAGATCATACGATTCCGGGAACGGGCCGGATTTATAGTCTATATTGCCTTTTGGTTCGACATCTTTCATCAGCATTACTTGGCGCACCATTTCTGGAATCATCACCATACCAACGTAGCGCCCCAAACACTCATGGCTGCCAAATCCAAAATGGAAATAGTTATACCAATTGCGCTGTGGAATAAATTCTTCCGGCGAATCAAATGCCCGTTCATCAAACGTAGCGGATAACGTCACCGGTAGAACATAAGTGCCGGTGCGCAGAACCGTCTCATAATCTGTGCCTTTTGCAGCAGTATAATCGCTTACGGTGGTACGGAATAAATATGGAGTGATCGGAACAAAACGCAAAGCCTCCCAGACAATGCCATCCAATTCGGAAGGATCTTCCTTCTGTGCGGCAGCTTTTGCTTTAGCCAACCATTCAGCATGTTGAAACAGATATTGCAACACTTGCGCCACTGCCTGTGAAGTTGTCTCAATTGCCCCGATTAGGAGGCCACCGGCATTAACACCCAAGCGCTTAATATCAAAATCCAGCTCTTTTGCAAAACTGGTACGCAGCATTCTTGTAACAATATCGTCTTGCAATCTAATGATTGTTGAGAATGTCAGTTTTTCAGCTTTTACTGCGAGAAGACGTTTTGCAATCAGCATGGTGATAAAACTTCCCAGCTTTTTGGAAGTCTCGCTGTGACGATCTATAATCCGTTGCGACAATTCCGGAGGCACCAGGTCGAAAGGCTGATTGTGAAAGGTATCGTATTGATTCCAGTAAGACCATTCAATCAAGTCCTCGCTTTTAGCACCGGTTAGTCCGAAATATTTTTGTACCAATGTGGCCGGAACCATACGACAAAAATCATTGACAACCTCAATCCTTCCATTGGCTTGGCCAAGAATTCCCCCGGCAATATCCGCGACCATATTACGCACTCTCGGCAGATCATCACGATTCAGCATAAACTGCATCAGTGATTTCTCACGGGTGTGCAGCGCATCGTCATCATGAGCCATCAGATAGTTATCCATTTTTGGAACATAAGGCTTTACCGTAAAAACTTTGTACATAGTCAATATTTCTCTGACATCATCAAACCGGGTAACTAGCGTACAATCAGGAGTCACCAGTATGGGACGCTTGGCACGTAACTCCTTAAAAAATGGCAACGGCTCTGTATCCATCCAGCGGCGTACTAGTGGGAATTTCTCTGCATCAGCTGTTGCATCATACTGCTCAAGATAACTTGTACTTGTACTCGTATTCATTTTATTACTCCCTGTTCATTAAAATTGATTGTTAAAGAAATCGTTAAGATTACAGAGTCTTGAGATATTCCAGTAGTTCGAGCCGCTCTTCCTTGGTCAGTGGCTTTAATACCTTACCATTAGCCTGAGCTGTTTTGCCGGATGCATATTCGTGACCAGCATTACTATTAGCTTTTAAACTGGTATCAAAAATAAAACCCTGATATCCGCTACTTTTCAGGCCCACTTTGACTGGGTCAAATTCGCGCGATCCAACCTCAAACTGATCAGGACGATATTCACCGTCTTCTGGATCTCCTTCACGTTTCTTGGGTAATAACAAATCATAAAGTGTTGGCACAGAACCATTGTGTAAATAAGGCGCAGTTGCCCAGATGCCATTTAATGATCTCGCCTTGTAAGCATTTAATGAAGAAACTGGGTTGGCTGTGGTATCTGGATCATAGTTTCCTTGCTTGATTGAAGACTTAATTTCATTATGAAAGAACGCCTTTGCCATATCAATGATCCAATCCGTCCAACGTTCAAAAAACCATTTATCAGGATCGGGGGTAGCCACCACATTTAAAGTTGCCTTGGTTAGCAAAGCTGCAACAGGTGCCTTACGATCGAGCAAAATATTACCCACTTCGAAACCCACATACTGATTGCGCAAAATACCGGAATAGCCCGTCGCAGTAAAACTGTTCTCGGCCATACGGGGATCAGTTCCTACAGCACTAACCTTCGACATATTGGCAACGATGCGGCGATCAGGATCAGTGCGATCAATCCTCGCATGGCAACTCACACAATACTTGTTAAACAATGTCTCACCTCGAGATGCGCGATGCTTATCGATCTCCCCAAGAATATCTTCCGGCCATAGGGGTGACTGTAACTTTTGCAAATGTGATTCAATTTTACGCAGGTTATGCACGTTCACAGAAGAAGTAAAATTGATATTAGTATCTCCAATCAGTGTAGACAATGTGGTTCCCTTTGCTTCTGACCAGTCAAGCGTGCCAAACACGCCAATAACCTCTCCGGTATTACGTCCAACAGGCCCTAAGCCAGCATTAGCAGCCAATCCATTCCACTGCACATAATCATGCTGAGGGATATCCCATAAAAATGGATAGCTGACAGGCGCATCAGCCGGATTGAACAATTCTTTACGCAATCGACCAAATTGCCATTTGGTAAGTGTTTTGGTAAGGCGCTCAACCACATGATCACGCTGATCACCACTCAGCACTTTATCCACATCTTGCACGATCTTATCAAGCTCTTCTTCCGACATGCCCTCATCGCGCATAATATGTCGGTCGCGCAGTAACTCCCTTAATTCTCTCTCATTGATGAGATGTTCCAGCACCCGATTATAAATACGTCCAAACGCATCCAGACGGGCATAGCCATAGGGGGTTGGACTGCGATTGATAATAGTATAGCTAGTAAGACGTTGTTCATATTTGGCTAGATCGGCGAGGATTTCAGATTCTGATTTGTAATTACCGCGCTCAAGCACATTCTTGACAAACCGGTTCTTGACTTCTTCATTCTCGCGGGTATGTTGCAGAGCTTTTGCGATATCTTTCATGATATTTTCCATATCCGCGCTGGCTGGACCGCCATCGATACGGATACCCACACCGTTATAGTTTACTTGTCCGGTATGGCATGCAGCACAAGTTAAACCGACATATTCTTTACCCTTGTAGCCATCCTTGACCCAGCCGACAGGTAATGCATCCGGATTACTGGAAGTAGCTTTCTGAGGCAAGTAACGATAGAAATTCATGTTTTCGTCAGAGCGGAAAAGCTGGGATTCTTCCGGCTTTTCCAGTGCCATAAAGAAATCATAAGGCATCAGGTTTGATCCCTGTGTAGTCGTATAAAACCACAAGCTGTCAGCAGCATCCCAGCCTTGCTCAAGATACTTGATCGTTGTATAGCTGTCACCAAATTGATCTTGTTTAACAGTTGTTGCACCGCGCTCAGGCTCGTTTTCCGGGATTAATGTACAGGCAGATAGTATCCCGATGAGAAGAACTAAGGCTGAATAGAAAAATAAAAACCGTTTTTCTGACGATATGAAATATTGTTTCACGATAATTCCCCTTTTTACTTGAATTTATTAATCAGTATTGTCAAGAACAAAAAACGCATGCATGGTAATGATAATTTCTGAATCTATTAATAAATCGTGCAATGACTTCTTGTTCATCCCATTACACGATCCTGGATTATTCCTATTCGAGGTCCCGCGCCGATATCTTAATCTTGGTGAATTGTATTTTTCTTAAGTGCTGCAACAGTTCCTGATTATATTAAGAATCCGTCGCAGATAACAGCAATACTAGCAACTTGTGAGAGACACACTTAACCCGGATATTGCATGAATTGCACACGCCCTCACTTGTCTCTTGATTCCACAAGGAATTTGTCTCAGTCAGGTGTATGAACACTACACCGCTTCTTCGAAAAATCCCTTGTGAAAGCAATATCATGCATGATCATCGTGCGAATTCATGCAATATCCGGGTTAAAATCAACAGCAAACTTACTGCCAAACCATCCGAAACTTTACGACAGTTAAACAATACTTCCTGCACTACAAACAAGGCGCCGATATCAGGAACACCGCCCGATACTGTCAATTTCTTACAATTTGTCATACACTTAAAAATTACTTACTGTAACAGCGAAAAAGACCCGGGAAGCCGTCATGAAAAAAACATTCGCCATCCTATTATCTGCACTCTTCGCACTGACACTAACCGCCTGCATCACAGCACCTTCCGCACTGATTGATGATGACAGGATTCATGTAACGATTCTACATTTTAATGCTATTTATGAAATCACACCGGTCAGCGGCGGCACAGAAGGTGGAATTGCACGGGTTGCCACGTTACGCAAGCAACTGCTGGCGCGTAATTCCAATTACAGATAGAAAAAGCAATAATTATATTAGTTTAAATTATTAAAAACAGTTAGTTATATATTTTATAACTTTCATGTTTATCA
>Ga0105097_10000166_pt1 | contig 26746 bp, 26 predicted proteins | sample PPLLak12cMay2015_FD_87035 | JGI IMG/M metagenome (GOLD analysis project Ga0105097, IMG submission 87035) | Freshwater sediment microbial communities from Prairie Pothole Lake near Jamestown, North Dakota, USA - PPLs Lake P7 Core (1) Depth... | ecosystem: Environmental > Aquatic > Freshwater >...
AGATCGGGCAACAGGCCGTGCATGGCCCGGTCAAACGCCTGGCGCGTGCCGGAGCCGCGCTCGCGCACGATCCAGGGCAGGGCCAACAGGTCGGCATCGCCCAGGGCCCGGGACCCGGCCAGGGGATGGCCCGGGGCGGCGAATACCACCAGCTCGTCGGCGCGCCAGTGCAGGGTTTCCAGCTCGGCGTGGTGAAACTCTCCCTCGATCATGCCCATGTCCAGCTCGAAAGCAGCGACACCCGCGGCGATGGTTTCGCTGTTGGCGACGCTGAGGGCGATTCCGGCCCCGGGATAGCGCTGGCGAAACTCGGCGATCATGGGTACCGCGAGGTAGTTGCCGATGGTCATGGTGGCGCCGATGTGGAGGCGTCCCATGGCGTCCTCCCCGGCCAGGGCCTGCTCGAATGCCCTGGCCTGGGCCAGCAGGGTTTCCGCCTGGGGCCGCAGCTGGCGCCCGAGTTCGCTCAGTTGCAGGCGTTTGCCCACCCGGTCGAACAGCTTGACCCCGAACTGATCCTCCAGCTCCTTGAGCGCGCCGCTCGCCGCGGATTGCGACATGGCCAGCCCCTCGGCCGCGCGCGTGACATTCTCCTGCGCGGCCGTGGCCAGGAACACCTCGAGTTGACGCAGGCTGTAGCGCATGGCGAAATCCTATATCGATTAATCAGATATATATTATCAAATAAATCCGCTTAGACGATATAAAAATTGCCCCTACACTGGCGCCAACTGATGTCATTACCGGAGCAAGTCGTATGGCAACCCTTATGCGCGAGCGGGTCACCTCGGTCCACCACTGGACCGATCGCCTGTTCAGTTTCAAGACCACCCGCAACCAGGGCTTTCGGTTCAAGAACGGCCACTTCACCATGATCGGGCTGGAACAGGAGGGCCGGCCGCTGCTGCGGGCCTACAGCCTGGCCAGCGCCAATTACGAGGACGAGCTGGAGTTCTTCAGCATCAAGGTTCCGGACGGCCCGCTCACCTCGAAACTGCAGGCGATCAAGGTTGGGGATGAATTGCTGGTCAACAGCAAGGCCACCGGCACCCTGGTGCAGGACAACCTGTTGCCCGGCAAGAACCTGTACCTGATTGCCACGGGCACCGGCCTGGCGCCGTTCCTGAGCATCATCAGGGACCCGGAGGTGTACGAGCGTTACGATAAAATCGTGCTCACCCATGGCTGCCGCAATGTGGATGAACTCGCCTACCGGGAACTGATCACCGAGCACCTGCCGGCCCACGAGTACCTGGGCCAGGACGTGCGCGACAAACTCATTTATTACCCCACCGTGACCCGCGAGCCGTTCCGCAACAACGGCCGCCTGACGGACCTGCTGCGCACGGGCAAGCTGCAGGCGGACGTGGGCCTGGGGCCGATCGACGCCGCCAGCGACCGCTTCATGATCTGCGGCAGCCCCACCATGCTCAAGGAAATCTGCGAATTGCTGGACAGCCGCGGATTGCGCGAAGCCCGCCACGGCGAGGCAGCGGAGTATGTGATCGAACGGGCGTTTGTCGAGAGCTGAATCTGCGCGGTCACCGCGGGCATTGCCGCCCGCCGCGAGGATAGCCCGCCCGGTTCATGCCAGCGGGCGCGGTTCCCGCCACATCAACCATACCGGCGGCGCGCCGCGGGCGAAGTGTATCTGGTCAACTACCTCGAAGCCGTGTCCCCGGTAAAAGGCCAGGTTGTCCTGCTTGGAGTTCTCCAGGTAGGCGGGAAGGTTTTCCTCGTCGCATTTGCGCAGTACATGGCGGATCAGGGCGCTGCCTATGCCCTGGCCCTTGCACTCGGGCAGGGTGCCGATCAGGAACAGGTAGTAATGCGGTTCGCCGGGATGAAACCGGGCAGTGGCCAGGCCGCCACGGCCGAAGCGGATAAAGCCGCGCACACCGCAGACTTTAAACATGCGCCACAGGTTGCCCGCGGTTACCGGCCAGTGCAGTGTCTGCTCAGGGCCCAGCCAGGCCGCGGCCCCCCGTCCCTGTTCCTCGATATAGGTTAGGTCGTGCGGCAGGAAGATTGGCAGCGTAATGCTGAAGAAAGTCCGCAGAAAGTCCGGATGACCCGACATCCAGAGCATGACAGGGTCGTCATGAAACGCGCGCACCAGAATGTCGATCGCCTGCTGGCCGTCCTGCTGTACCTGCATGCCGTGTGTCACCTCACGCGTCCTCGACCGGCGACACTGCTCAATAGATCTTGATGTTGGAGACGATGGCGGGGCACTCCGGCACAACGATGGAGTACTTGTAATCTCCCCTCGGTACGTCCTTACCCTTCACCCGGCAGCGCAACTTGCCCTTTTTGTCGCTCTTGAAACTGCACTCCCGGTCGCCCTTGGCGACGAAGGGGTTGGGGCTGCCCTGGTCAAACACGATGGCGAAGGACTGCGTGGGATCCACTTTCCAGCTCACGTGCTTTTCCTGGCGGGTACAAACGCAACCGGATTCCTTGCTGCAATTCGCTCGACCCTTGGCAGCCTCGTTGTTGCAGTTATCCTGTTCGCCCCTGAATACGGCCTGGACCTTGCACTGAGAGCCGTCGGCGGGTTTGCTGACTTCGATGGTCACGGTCTGTTCGACCGCTTCGGCCAGCACCTGGGCGGAAAAGCCGCAGCTGGCCAACAGCAGTCCTACAGCGAAAAAAAGCCTGCTTTTCTTCAAAAAAGACATTCCATACCTCGCTATTCAAAAATTCATATGACAGGCGTCCGTCATGGTTACTGGCGCCGGCGCCGACGGGCGCGGTTTGATCACGCCCGACCAGTTTAGCCTGCCATTCGCATGGAAGAAAACGAATCATGCCCGGCCCGGTCCGAACATGCGCGCGCGAGGGTGCATCAGGTGCCGGTTTCCTCTGTTATCCTGTTGCGGCACCCCGGATGTGCATTATCGGGGTGCCTGAATCACCAGCTGCAGGTGGGGTTATTGCAATGAAGGCAATGCGGGAAGACAGGGTTGAGGGTACGACAGGGTCCGCCCGGGGCTATCTGAAGTACCTGTTGTTGGCGCTGGCGTTGATCGTGCTGGGCGTGGTGTTGTGGCGAACCATGGAGGGCCCAGCCACCGAGCCCGCGCCGGCAACAGTTCCGGTCGCCGAGGTGGCAGCGGAAGTGGATCCCCTGCCGTCGGCAGCGGACATTCCGCCGCGGCCCGCAGCAGTGACAACGGTCGTTCTGGAGCCATCGGCGGACCCGGCAGTGGCCCTGCCGGCCCTGGCGGACAGCGATGCCCTGGTGCGGGAGCAACTGGCTGCCGCCAGGGCGAGCCCGCCGCTGGATCGCCTGCTGCAGCAGCAGAACCTCATCCAGCAGGGCGCCGCGCTGATCGATGGTTTCAGCCGGGGCCTGGTACTGCGCAAGCTCCTGCCCATCGACCCCCCCGCGGAAGCCTTCAGCGTGCTGGAGCAGGACGGGCAGGTGCTGATGAACCCGGCCGGCTACGCGCGCTTCGACGCGCTGGTCGCGGCCTTTGCCGCTCTGTATACCGCAGTGTTGGTGGATACCTTCCATACCCTGCGGCCGCTGTATGAGGAGGCCTTTGGCCAGCTCGGGCTCAACCCGGACGAGTTCGACAACGCCGTGATCCGCATGCTCGATCGGATTCTCGCAACCCCGGAGATAGATGGTCCCATTGCGCTGACGCGAAAATCGGTCCTGTACCGCTACGCCGATCCGCAACTGGAGGAGCTGGTTCCCCTGCAAAAGCAGCTGCTGAGAATGGGACCGGAGAATATCCGGCGGATCAAGTTGCAGGCGCGGGCGTTGCGGGAGGGGCTGTTGAATCAGTAGCGCGAGAGCGCCATCGCAGTGTTGCGAGGATTATCGACGATCTGCAATGGTCCCGGGCTAACGCTGCAGGTACTGCAGCTTGTCGGGTTTGCCCGCCCACTCCTCTGAATCGGGCAGCGCTTCCTTCATCTCGGTGATGCAGGGCCAGATCTCCGCCAGCTCGGCGTTCAATTGCAGGAAAACCTGCTGGTCTTCGGGCAGCTCGTCCTCGGAGAAGATGGCGTCCACCGGGCATTCGGGCTCGCACAGGGCGCAGTCGATGCATTCGTCGGGATGGATCACCAGAAAATTGGGACCCTCGTAAAAGCAGTCTACCGGGCAAACTTCCACACAATCCGTGTGTTTGCAGTTGATACAGTTCTCGCCTACGACAAATGTCATGCCTGAAATGCCTCTTGAATTATGCCCCGCTCCGTCGCAGCTGCACCCCTCGCCGGGCGCCCGGCGATGGGTGCGCCGCGAGGGGCGCCAGTTTAACCGCATGCTGGGGGAAATTGAAGGGGGCAGCTCAGCCCAGTCGCCCTTTCAATTCGTAGAGTTTTTGCAGCGCCTCGCGAGGCGTCAGCTCGTCCAGGTCGAGCTCCTCGAGCGCTGTTACCACCGGGTGTGGGAGCGGGGCGCTGAACAGGTCCACCTGGGCGGGCGGGGCAGCGCTGGCGCTGCCGCGCGCCGGCCGCTGCTCGCCCCGCTCGAGCTCACGCAGCTTGTCGCGGGCCGCGTCCAGCACCGGCGCCGGAATGCCCGCGAGCCTCGCGACCTGCAGGCCGAAACTGCGGTTGGCAGGCCCCTCCTGGATGTGGTGCAGGAACACCACGTGGTCCTGGTGCTCGGTGGCGTCCAGGTGCACATTGGCCATGGTCGGGCACAACTGCGGCAGGCTGGTGAGTTCGAAGTAATGGGTGGAAAACAGGGTGAACGCCTGCACCGTGCGGGCCAGGTGAACCGCCGCGGCCCAGGCCAGGCTGAGACCGTCGAAGGTGCTGGTGCCGCGCCCCACCTCGTCCATGAGCACCAGGCTGCGGGGCGTGGCGTTGTGCAGGATGTTCGCGGTCTCGGTCATCTCCACCATGAACGTGGATCGCCCTGAGGCGAGATCATCGGAGGAGCCGATGCGGGTAAAGATGCGGTCGATCGGCGCCAGCCTCACCGCCGTCGCCGGCACGCAGCTGCCGATATGCGCCAGCAGCGCTATCACCGCGTTCTGGCGCATATAGGTCGACTTGCCGCCCATGTTGGGGCCGGTGATCAGCAGCATGCGACGCTGTTCATCGAGCAGGGTGTTGTTGGCGATAAAGGGTTCCTGCAGAACCTGCTCCACCACCAGGTGGCGCCCCGCGGTGACCTCGAATACCTGATCGCTACAGAACCGGGGACGGCACAGGCGCAGGCTGTCCGCGCGCTCCGCGAGGTTGGCCAGCACGTCGATCTCGCTCACGGCCCCGGCGGATTCCTGCAGCGGGCCCAGCTGCTCGTTGAGGCATTCCAGCAGTTCCTCGTACAGCGCCTTCTCCCGGCCCAGAGCCCGGCTCCTGCTGGACAGGGCCTTGTCCTCGAACGCCTTGAGCTCGGGGGTGATGTAGCGTTCGGCGTGCTTGAGCGTCTGGCGCCGGGTGTATTCCACCGGCGCCCGGTCAGACTGGCCCCGGCTGATTTCAATGTAATAGCCGTGGACCCGGTTGTAGCCCACCTTGAGGGTGGAAATGCCGGTGGCCTGACGCTCCCGCTGCTCGATATCCAGCAGGTAATCCCCGGCGTTATTGCTTAGCCGGCGCAGCTCGTCCAGCTCGCCATCGTAGCCGTCGGCGATGACGCCGCCGTCGCGGATGACCACGGGAGGGTTGTCGATAATGGCGCGGCCGAGCAGGTCGCACAGGTCGGGATACTCTCCGACCAGGCGGCCCAGCGCGGCCAGGCGGGGTGAATGTGCCGGCGCGAGCGCGGCGCGCAATTGCGGCAGGGCTTCGAGCGATGCCTGCAGGCGGGTCAGGTCACGGGGCCTGGCCGAACGCAGGGCCACTCGGGTGAGGATGCGCTCCATGTCGCCGATGGGCTTGAGCGCAGCGCGCGCGGCCTCGTAGGCATAGTTTCGGCACAGCTCGCCGATGGCTTCCTGGCGCGCCTCGATGACCGGGATGTCGGTCAGCGGGCGATGCAGCCAGCGCCGCAGCAGCCGGCTGCCCATGGCGGTGATGTTGCGGTCCAGCACCGAGAACACGGTGTTGCTGTCGCCGCCGGTTAGATTGACGTCGATCTCCAGGTCGCGGCGGGTGGCTGCGTCGAGGATGACGCTGCTCGCGCGACTCTCGTGACTCATGCTGCGGATATGGGGGAGGTTGCCCCGCTGGGTATCCTTCACATACTGCAGCAGGCAGCCCGCGGCGCTGATCGCCAGGGGCAGATCATCGCAGCCGAACCCCTTCAGGTCGTGGGTCTGGAATTGGCTGTTGAGGGCGCGGCGGGCACTGTCGACATCGAACTCCCAGGCGGGCTGGCTGCGGGCGCCCGCCCGGGTGGTGATCCCGGGCAGGAAAATGTGTTCGTGGTACAGGGTCTCGGCGGGGTCCAGGCGTTCCAGTTCGCTGGCGAGCGCCTCCTCGCCGTTCACTTCCAGCACCCGGAAACGGCCGGTGCTGAGATCCAGGTAGGCGATGCCGAAGTTGTGGTGCTGCTGGCACACGGCGAGCAGGAGATTATCCAGGCGGTCGTCCAGCAGCGCCTCGTCCGACAGGGTGCCGGGGGTCACCACCCGCACCACCTGCCTGTCCACCGGCCCCTTGCTGGTGGCCGGATCGCCGATCTGTTCGGCGATGGCCACGGATACGCCGGCCTTCACCAGCCGGGCCAGGTAGCCCTCGGCGGCGTGGTAGGGCACGCCGCACATGGGAATGGGCTCGCCCGCCGACTTGCCCCGGGCGGTGAGAGTGATATCCAGCAGCTGTGCGGCCTTCCTGGCATCGTCGTAGAACAGCTCGTAGAAATCGCCCATGCGGTAGAACAACAGGTCGCGAGGGTGCTGCGCCTTGATGCGCAGGAACTGCTGCATCATGGGTGTGTGATCATAACTATCTGATTTTAAAGAATCTTCTTTCAATTTTTGGCCGGGTCTACAGGGCTTGTCCAGGAGCCTTCGAGGCTTTGCGCCGCTAACTTTATCTGTTTCCCCTCCCCTAATACACATTTTCTGATACTTCGTAATTCACGAATTATAATCGGAGAAGATTCGAATTGTCTGAATGGTCTCACGGCCTATCATGGGGTCTCAGTGTCAACTGGAGAGCAGTGTAATGGCGAATTCAGCGAAGAGTACCGTCAGCCCATGCCAGCTTGAGTCCCCCGCTGCTTGGGAGGCGGGGCTATGAGCACATGCCTGGGTATCATTGGTGGCGGCCAGTTGGCCATGTACCTGTGCGTGGCTGCGCAGGCCCTGGGTTTGAAGGTGGCGGTCATGACAGATTCGGCGGAAGACGGCGCCCTGCAGTGCGCAGACTGGTCTGTCGTCGATGCGCTTGACAGTACTGCGGCCGTCGATCGCTTCCTCGGGGTTTGCGACGTGGTGACCTTTGACAAGGAAGCCGTACCCGAGCAGACCCTGCTCCACCTGATCAAGGCCCAGTCACAGGGGAGGGTAGCGATCAATCCTGGCGCAGAGACCTTGCTGATGCTCAAGGACAAGGCGCTGCAGAAGACCTGGCTGCAGCAGCACGGGCTGCCCACCCTGCCTTTCACTATTATTTCCGGCAGCGCTGGTGCCGCTGAGTTTCTGGCGAAGAAATCCGGCGGGGCGCTGGTGCAAAAAGTGCGCTGTGGCGGGTACGACGGGCGCGGCGTGCAGATACTCGATGGTCAGGATGCAGGGCAGCGTCTGTGGAATGTGCCAAGTATCATCGAGCCATTCCTGCCTGGTTGCCGTGAAATCGCGGTCATCACGGTGCGCGCCCAGGCTGGCGATATCCAGACCTACCCGCCCGTGAGCATGGAGTTCGACCCCGAGCTGAACGCGGTGCGCACCGTGTCGGTCCCCGCTGCCGTCAGTCCCGCACTCGGCGCGGCAGCTACCGCACTGGCCGAACGGGTCGCGATTCTGCTCAGTGGGGTGGGAGCTTTCGCCGTTGAAATGTTCGTTACCCCGGAGGGAGAGCTGTTGATCAACGAGATCTCCCCCCGGGTGCATAATTCCGGGCACCTCACGCTGGACGCCTTCAATGTATCCCAGTTCGAGCAACACGTGCGCGCGGTGACAGGCATGCCGCTGGTGCCAATCGAATTCGAGAGCCCGGCCGCCATGATGAATATTCTGTATGGCGACGAGATGCGCGGCTACTGCCCGCAAGCGCCCAGGGTGCATGGCGGAGCGGAGCCGCGCAGCAAGGTTTACTGGTACGGTAAACAGCCAGGCAGCGCAGGCCGCAAAATGGGCCACGTCAATGCCCTGGCCGCCACCGCCGCTGAGGCGGTGACGCTCGCTGGGCGCACGCTGGATAGGCTCTCCGCCAGCGCCAGCGAGCGGGCGGCGTGAATGCCCAGGTAGGCATTATCATGGGCAGTGACTCCGACCTGCCCATCATGCGGGCCGCCGCGACAATGCTTGATCAGTTCGCCGTGGCCTATGAAATCGACATCGTAAGCGCGCACCGCACACCCGAAAAATTGCACGACTACGCCAGCTCCGCCGAGGCGCGCGGTCTTCGGGTGATCATCGCTGGGGCCGGCGGTGCGGCGCACCTGCCGGGTATGGCGGCATCCCTTACCGTTTTACCCGTTATCGGGGTGCCGATCAGTGCCACGCGACTCGAGGGCATGGATGCCCTGCTCTCGATAGTGCAAATGCCGGCCGGGGTGCCGGTGGCGACGGTAGCGATCGATAATGCGGCCAATGCGGCCATACTTGCCGTGCAGATGCTCGCCACCGCAGAGCCGCAGCTGAGGGAGCGGCTGCGCAGTTATAAACTCGGCCTGAGGGACAAGGTCATGGAGAAATCACTGGCCTTGCGGCGGGAAGCGCCAGCGTAATGTCGGTGTTCCTGAGCAACCTCGGTTCGCCTCCTCTTCTATTTTTCTTCCTCGGTGTCATTGCAGTTGCTGTTCGCTCTGACCTGGAGATTCCGGGCCAGATAGCCAAGGCCCTCTCGCTCTACCTGCTGTTTGCCATTGGCTTCAAGGGCGGGGTGGCATTGGCGGAGTCCGCTGTCGATGCCACCGTAGTGCTCACCCTGCTGGCTGCCATGGCTATGTCAGCTCTGATCCCGATCTATACCTTCTTCCTGCTGCGACGACGCATGCCGGTAGCGGACGCTGCGGCTGTAGCGGCCACCTACGGCTCGGTCAGCGCCGTGACGTTCGTCACCGCGGCCGGATACCTTGATATCCAGGGCGTAGACTGGAGTGGCTACCTGGTCGCGGCGATGGCGCTGATGGAGTCGCCAGCCATCATCATAGGCATCCTGCTGTACAGCCGGTACGCGGGCAAAGCCACCAGTGCAGCCAATTCCTTTTCCTGGCAGCAGCTGCTCAACGAATCGATGTTCAATGGCTCTGTGCTGCTTATACTGGGCAGCATGCTGATAGGCTGGATAACAGGTTCGGAGGGTATGGCCCAGGTCCAGCCCCTGGTGAAAGACCTGTTCCTGGGCCTGCTCTGCCTTTTTCTGCTCGATATGGGCATTGTGGCCGCGCGTCGATTCAGGGATTTCCTGCAGACGGCTGACAGCGCTCGGAGGGGGCGGCATCTTAGGCTGATGCTGGCGACCGCGCTCGGTATCCCGCTCCTGAACGCCATGGTCGCCCTTGGGCTCGCCCGGTTGTTGGGCCTGAGCGAGGGCAATGCCCTGCTGTTTGTGGTACTTGCCGCCAGCGGCTCCTACATCGCGGTACCGGCGGCGATGCGACTCGCCCTGCCCGAGGCCAGCCCCGGCACATACCTGACGATGTCCCTGGCCATTACCTTCCCGTTTAACCTGTTGATAGGCATCCCGGCCTACCATGCACTGATAAAGTGGCTGCTATGAAACCCTGCAAGCGCATCGAAATCGTTATCGAAACCCCCCTGGCAACGAGGCTCACAGAAACGCTCACCAGGCTGGGTGCGGGGGGATATACGCTGATTCCCGACGTGCGCGGCGCAGGTGGACGGGGTATGCGCCGGGCTGACGAACTGTCCGGGGATACCAGTAACTGCCTTATCCTGATCGCCTGCAACGATCAGGCCACGGTGGATGCCATTCTGGAGGCGGTGCGGCCGCTCTTGTCCAGAAGCGGGGGTATATGCCTGGTTTCAGATGCGCAGTGGTTGCGGCATTGATAGCAGCGCATTCCCTTGAGGTGTGCATCTATCGGAATAAACGAACATCGGCTGCCGCTTATACGGATAGTCAGGCAGGCCTCTGTGGGCCACGATGTGTGCAGACTCTCGGGTGAGGTAGTGTCATGTCCAGGATAATCATCAGGAACCGGGCGGAGACGAAATGGAATTCGGTCATAGAAAGCAAACTGCAGGTCATGCTGGGTTCAATGCTGGCGAACATCAGCCGGATAAACGTCGAGCTGGACAGGGTCGTGGAAACACGCGAGCAGCGGGTAAGCTATGCCTGCAAGCTGGCGCTTGTCGATAGCAATGGCGAAAAGTACCTGCTGTCCACTGACCAGACTGATGCCAACCTGGCGATAGAAGGCGCTATTGCGAGGGCGCGAAGGGCGATTATCAGGCTCGGGCGAGCCCGAATGCCCGATCCGTGGCGGATGTCAGCGCGTTAGCAAGTGGCGCTTGGCGTTGTCGATAATCTTCAGCACCGCGGGGTGCTTCAGTTTTCGCTCCGGGGAAATGGCGTAGTAGGTTTCTTCCACTGCGATGGCAGGGCCGATGCGCCGACAGTGGTACATCTGCTCCACCTCGTCGCTGATTGCCTCCGGGGCCGGAAATATGCCGTTGCCGGCCTCGCCAAAGGCTTTCATCAACGCACTGTCCTCGAACTCCGCCACCAGGGTGGGTGAAATTCCCTGCCCGTCAAACCAGTCGTCGAGCGCGCGCCTGATGGGGTTGTCGATGGTAGGCAATAATATCGGGGCTTTATCCAGTGAGCTTGGAAAGTTTTTTTCGTACTGGCGGGTGCTTCCCTTCCTGGCGAACAGGGCAATCCTGCTGGAGCCAAGGGCGTGGCTGAAAGCCTTGACCGCAAGTCCGGATGGAATAGCCCGGTCTGATAGCACCAGGTCCAGTTGATGGACGGCGAGGTCTCCGAGCAGGCCTTCCAGGCCGCCCTCGCGGCAGACCAGCCTGATGGGGATATCAGACTGCAGTACCGGCTGCAGTATTTGCGCTGCCACCAGTTTTGGAATCGAGTTCACGATGCCCACGGCAAGCACCGCGGGTACGATCACCCGGCCTGTCTTCACGCGCGATGTCAGCTCCGCGCCGAGGGTAAAGATTTCATCGGCATACTGGTACACCATATGACCTGTCTCGGTCATGACCAGGCCGCGCCCAACCCGATTGAACAGCGTTTCGCCCACGGACTCCTCAAGCAGCTTGAGTTGCCCGCTGATTGTCTGTGGAGTCAGGTGCAGGCTCTGGGTCGCCTTGGCGATACTGCCCTCCCGGGCAACTGTCCAGAAATAGAGCAGGTGGTTGTAGTTGAGGTGTCGCACAGATTGGTCAATCTCCCCGGGTTAAGCCTGCCGATAAAGCCTGGCAGAGAAAACAGGACCTGACAGGTTTCGGCCAGACATCAGAAAAGCCGATCTATCTTATAGATAATATTCGCCTTTATCGAACCAATAATACATCGGTAAAAGCGCTGTTCGCATTAGATATATTCGAATAGACCTGATTGGTACCGGAGCTACTATTGGCCCTGGTCTCAACCGATGGAGGACCTTGCAATGAGTACCCAGATCAACAGGCCCAATGCTCTGGCCAGCGCCCTGCCGACAGCGGATGTGCAGGCCGTTTCGGGCCAGAAGGTGCTGCGCGACACTTACAGGCTGTTGTCCGCAACCCTGATGTTTTCCGCCGCTATCGCCGGCGCCAGTGCGGCCCTGCGGTTGCCGGCGCCCGGCCTGTTGCTCACTCTCGCGGGTTATTTCGGCCTGCTCTTCCTCACTTTCCGCCTCCGCAACAGCGTCTGGGGGCTCGCCAGCGTGTTCGCACTGACGGGCTTTATGGGATACACCCTCGGCCCGATTATCGCGCACTACCTGGGCATGGCGGGGGGTCCGCAACTGGTCGCGACCACGATGGGCGTTACTGCGGTAACCTTTCTCGGCCTTTCCTGGTACGCCCGCGGCGCGACGGCCGTGAATACCGCTGGCTGGGGATCTTTCCTCTTTATAGGGGTTCTGACCGCCTTTGGTCTGGGCCTCGCGGCGGTATTTTTCGAGATGCCTGCGCTGTCACTGGCGGTGTCCGGTATCGTCGTGCTGCTGATGAGCGGCCTGATCATGTTCGAGACGCAGAATATCGTGCGGGGCGGTGAGACCAATTACATCATGGCGACCGTATCGCTCTTTGTTTCAATCTACAATCTCTTCGCCAGCCTGCTGCACATATTCGGCTTCCTGGGTGGGGAGGACGCTTAGCCTTTCCAATCTTCTTCATCATTCGCAACAGACAGAGGGTAATCCCATGGTAGATATCAACAAGTTGTTAGGTTTGGTAACCGGTAGCGGTGTCGGCGCAGGATTGGCTGGCGGGGTCGCCGGCGGCGCACTGGTCAGCGCACTGACGTCCAAGTCCGGACGCAAGGCGGCAAAATCGGTCGCCCAGATCGGAGGGCTGGCGGCCGTTGGCGCCCTTGCCTGGAATGCCTACAAGAAATACCAGGGCGATGGCGGCGCCGCGCTCCAGGGGCCGGCGACTCCGGCCGCTCAGCCGCAAGCTGCAGCGGGGCCTGTGGTATGGCAGCAGTTACCGCAGGAACAATTTGCCGCCCTCGGGTCGGACCAGGGCAGCTCCCAGGGCCTGCTGGTGTTGCGGGCAATGATCTCCGCGGCGATGGCTGACGGTCAGATCAGCTCGCAGGAGCAGGGGCGCATCATGGAGCGGCTGGATTCGCTCGGGCTCAGCCGGGAGGAACGCAGCACGCTGTTCGATGAAATCCGCCACCCCTTGCCCTGCGCTGCGCTGTCCGCGCAAGTCCAGGACCCGGTCGTGGCGATAGAGGTCTATACGGCCGCTGCCATGATGCTGGACAACAACTGTGTTGCCGGCGGAAATTTTCTCGGCCAGCTTGCAGCAGGCCTCAAGTTGCCTGAGTCGCTAGTGGCTGCCATTCACGACAACACCGCGGCCGCCCCGTTGGCAAACGCATCCTAGATCCGCTCGCGCCGAAAGATTCGCAATCACCATGAGTTGGTAAGCGCTGCCTTTCAAGCGTCCATTCCAGGCTGGACTGCGTCGGCATGCCCGTTTATTGTCCCCATTCATGAAATTACTGTCCTCGACCCGCATTCAGTGAGGAAATCGAGGCAGGTCAGGCTCACAGGAGCCGATTCATCCTATATACTCGCGCCGTCGCGCAGCCTGCTGATCGCGGCGACGTTAATTGTCTATTCCCGCACGAGGTTCCAATGCCCGACCCATCCGCCAGGACATCCCCCCTGCTGTATGTACTGCTCGGCTGTTCGCTGACGCTCAACGTGGTTCTTTTGTTCAGCGGTCGCTCCGGCGAAGCGCCGGTGGCGCCAGAGCGGCCTGTTGCAGCAGGTAGCGGCGATTCCGTTGCGCCAGCGCTTGCACAGCAGCCGGGCGCGGCCGCCGAAACGCTCGCGTCGGCTCCATTGGACGCCGCCACTGAGGTTGCCCCAGATGGAGGATGGACGACGCTTGGCGGCAAGGTCGAGCACTCTCTGGCACGAACGTTTCAACAGCTTGCAGCGGAGGACGGCGACGCGCTGTCCAGCGTGTTCGCCCGTCTGTTTGTCTGGGACGTCGACATGCGCAGGGATCTGCAGTCCGGCGACGCCATCGCGTTGGTGTGGCGAATGGGGAGCGACGGCTTCCCGGAGGTCGCCGCTGGCAGCCTGAGCGTGGGCAAGCAGGGGCGGACGCTGGCTGCGTATCGCTGGCAGGCCCCGGGAGATCCTTACCCCAGCTACTGGTACTTGGACGGCATGGAAGTTCCACACCGCCTCAAGCAGAGCCCGCTCGCGCAGTACGAGCAGATAACCAGTCTACTGAAGGACCGGCCCTCGCATCGGGGCATGGACTTCAAGGTTCCCGTGGGTACCGAGGTCATGTCACCTCGCGCGGGGGTCGTCACGCGCGCCAACTGGAACTGGGCTGCCAACGGGAACTGCATCGAAATCCGCTTTGAAGACGGTGTGCTCGCCAAGTTCCTGCATCTCAACGAGAACCGGGTCGCCGAGGGGGAGCGGGTCAGCGCAGGGCAGGTCATTGCGTTGAGCGGCAACACCGGCCGCTCGACTGCTCCGCATCTGCACTACCAGCTCGATCGTGGTGAGAAGGCCCTCGACCCCATCGACTATCACGGCAGCCTGCGCCGGCAGCTCGACGAAGCGCAAATTGCGGCGTTGCGTCGCGATGTTGCCGACGTTGAGCGCAAGCTGGGGGACGCCGCCTATTCCGCAGCGAACTGACAGCTTCATAGGACCACGGCAGGCAGTGAAAAATGGGACTTAAAAAGGGGACGCGTCCCCTTTTTTCTACCGACAATACAGCGGCCGCCCCGTTGGCAAACGCATCCTAGATCCGTTCGATGATGATCGCCGGGGCCATTCCCCCGGCGGCGCACATGGTCACCAGGCCGAACTGTTTGTCGCGTCGCTCGAGCTCGTCCAGCAGGGTACCGATCAGTACCGACCCGGTCGCGCCGATGGGATGGCCGAGGGCCATCGCCCCGCCGTTGACGTTGACCTTGTCCCGGTCCAGCTTCAGGTCGCGGATAAACTTCTCCGCCACCACCGCGAAGGCCTCGTTGATCTCGAACAGGTCGATATCCGACAGTTGCAGCCCGGCCTTTTTCAGGACTTTGAGCGCCGCCGGTACCGGGGCATTGAGCATCAGCGTGGGGGAGTCGCCGATATTCGCCATGGCGACGAAGCGGGCCCGGGGCTTGAGGCCGTGGGCCCTGGCGTATTCGGGCGAAGCCAGCAGGATCGCGGCTGCGCCGTCCACCACCCCGGAAGAATTCCCCGCGTGGTGGGCATGTTTGATCACCAGGTCCGGGTACACCCGGCGTATCTCCGAGCCGAAAGTGACGCCGCTGTCATTCAGCGGGTAGTTGGCCATCGCCTCGAAGGAGGGTTTCAATTCCGCCAGCGACGCCAGCGTCGTCTGGGGGCGGGGAAATTCCTCGTGGCCGAGGGCCAGGCTGCCATCCAGGTTGTACACCGGCACCAGGCTGCGCTCGAAGTAGCCGTTTTTGATCGCGTGGTCCGCGCGCTGCTGGGATACCACCGCAAGTGAGTCCAGCGCGGTCCGGTCTATGCCTTCAAGGGTCGCGATCGCGTCGGCGCACACGCCCTGGTGCGGCTGCGGGTATTGCTCACGCAGGTGCAGGTTGTCACTGTCGATGAAGGGCGACTGGTTCGGGTCCTGGCCGAAGGTGGACATCATTTCGCAGCCGCCGCCGATGACCAGGTCTTCCATCCCTGACATGATACTGGCCGCGGCCAGATTTACCGCTGTAATGCCCGAGCCGCAGAAGCGGTCCAGGGTGACACCGGAGGCGAGGATGTTGTAACCGGCATCCAGCGCCGCCATCCGCGCCAGGTCAGCGCCCTGCTGGCCGCGCTGGGAACTGGTGCCGAAGATGATGTCGTCCACCTGGGCGGTATCCAGCTTGTTGCGTTCGGCGATGGCTTTGAGCACGGTCGCGCCCAGGTGCTGTGGATGCAGGTGCGCCAGGGCGCCCTTGCCCTTCTTGCCAATACCACGGGGTGTCCTGCAGGCGTCGATGATCCAGGCTTCGCTCATGTCGATACTCCCTCTATTTGCCTTTCCAGTTGGGGGCGCGCTTCTGGGCAAAGGCCGTGGCGCCCTCGATGGCGTCCTCGCTGACCAGCACGGGCTGCACGATCTTCATCTGCTCGCTGAACATATTGCCGGTATTCCAGTCCTGGGACTTGATCACGACCTGTTTGCTGGCGGCCACGGCCAGCGGGCCATTGGCGGCAATCTTCGCCGCCAGCGCCCGGGCGGCTTCCAGCGCGGTGCCGGCGGGGACTACCTGGTTGATCAGGCCCAGGTCGAAAGCGCGCTGGGTGGTGATGAAATCCCCGGTGAGAGCCAGTTCCATGGCGATGCGCGGGGGAATCTGCCGGGGCAGTTTGGCGAGCCCGCCTGCGGCCGCTGTCAGGCCGCGCTTGACCTCGGGGATGCCGAACTTCGCGTTATCCGCGGCCACGATCAGGTCACAGCTGATAGCCACCTCGAAGCCGCCGGCCAGGGCGTAACCTTCAACTGCCGCGATCAGGGGCTTGGTGCCGACGTATTCGCACAGGCCGGCAAAGCCGCGCCCGGGGACCATGGGCACTTCACCACTGACGAAGGCCTTCAGGTCCATGCCGGAGCAGAAGGTGCCGCCGGCGCCGGTGATGACCGCGGCGCGCAGCTGGCCGTCGCTCTCCAGCTGGTCGATGGCAGCGGCAACGCCCTCGGCAAGGGCCTTGTTGACCGCGTTCTTGGCTTCCGGGCGGTTCAGGGTGATGGTCATCACACCGTCGGCTATATCCACTAATACGACTTTATCTGACATGCTGTACTCCTTGGTTTATGTGGTGACTGTTACGATTTCGGGGTATGTCGCGGCCCGCCATTATACAGGGTCTGCTCAGTCGCAGTAGGCGTTGATGACCTGCTTGCCCAGCGCCATCTGGTGGACCTGGTCCGGCCCGTCCGCTTGGCGGCACCAGCGGGCATAATTGAAAGCCTCCGCCATGAAATAGTCGCCGGTCAGGCCACCGGCGCCGTGCAGTTGCATGCAGCGGTCGATAATGTTCTGCACCATGATGGGCACGCTGATCTTGCTGGCGGCGATCATGTCGCGGGCCTCCTGGGCGCCCACCTCATCCATCCGGTGACAGGATTTCAGCACCAGCAGTCGCGCCATTTCAATCTCAGCGAAGGATTTTGCGATGTCCTCGCGCACGGACTGGTGCTGGGCCAGGGTGCGGCCGAAGGTCGAGCGCCGTGTCACCCGCTTGCAGGCCAACTCCAGTGAGCGCTGGGCGGCCCCGATCAGGCGCATGCAATGGTGCATCCGCCCCGGGCCGAGCCGTCCCTGCGCAATCTCGAAGCCCCGGCCCTCACCCAGCAGGATGTTTTCCAGCGGCACCCGGCAGTTGTCGAAGCTGATCTCCGCATGGCCCAGGGGGGCGTCGTCGTACCCCAGGGTAGTCAGTGGCCGCACCAGGGTCATGCCGGGCGTACCCCTGGGCACCAGCACCTGGCTCTGCTGCTTGTGGCGGTTGGGGTTGTCCGGGTCGGTTTTACCCATGACGATGTAAACCTGGGTGCGCTCATACATGGCGTTGGTGGCAAACCATTTGCGCCCGTTCAATACCCATTCATCGCCCTCACGCGCGATGCGCAACTCGATGTTGGTGGCGTCACTGGAGGCCACCTGTGGTTCGGTCATGACATAGCAGGAGCTGATTTCCCCAGCCAGCAGCGGCGGCAGCCACTGCGCCTGTTGCGGGGGGCTGGCGTACTTCATGAAGACTTCCATGTTCCCGGTGTCGGGGGCGTTGCAATTGAACACCTCCGGTGACCACAACACGCGCCCCATGATTTCCGCGAGCGGGGCGTAGTCAAAATTGCTCAGGCCCCCGTGGTCGCTGTACTGCTGCAAGGAGGGGGGAATGAACAGGTTCCACAGCCCGGCCTCCCTGGCCTTGCGCTTGAGCTCATCCATCAGGGGCAGTGCGGCGAAGCGATCCTCCGCGGCAGCCAGTTGCGCATGGTAGGCATGTTCATTGGGATAGATGTGCTCGTCCATAAAGGCCTTGAGCTGGGCCTGGAACTGCCTCGACTTTTCACTGAACTGGTACACGGTCATCTCCTTCGCAGCGGGGCAGGAGAGACTAGCGGGCTTTGCGGCAGTAGTACAGAGTTCCGGCCGGGGAAGGCGGTGGAACCTCCGCGGCCATTGGGTAGTGACACATGTAGTGACACATATAGTGCCATTAATCGATTAGGGTGCTAATATTCCGGCCCTGACAATGGGCCTGCCCGCCGACGGCGCGCGGGACCAGGCGGCGCGGCCTCGCGCCCGGGGCTGATTCCCAATGTTTTTTTTGCCAGCTGCAGGAGAATATAAATGACTCGATGCACCGAGTTGTGGGTAGACCGCAAGGATTACAGAAACACCCGGATCGTTACCAGGGAACTGCCCACCGTGGCAGAAGGGGAAGTGCTGGTCGCCATCGACCGGTTCGCCCTGACCTCTAATAACGTCAGCTACGCCATGTCCGGCGACATGGTCGGCTACTGGGGGTACTACCCGGCTGAAGGCAACTGGGGCAAGGTGCCGGTATGGGGTTGCGCCAATGTGGTGGAATCCGGCTGCGCCGAGGTGCCGGTGGGTGAGCGGCTGTGGGGCTTCTTCCCCATGGCGAGCCACGCGGTATTGCGACCGGGAAAAGTGCGAGAGGACCAGTTCGTCGACATCGCAGAACATCGCCGGGCTCTGCCGGCGCTCTACAACGGCTACCGGCGCACCCGGGCCGAGCCGGCTTTCCTGCAGGCCATGGAAGTCGAGCGCTGCCTGCTGTTTCCCCTGTTTGCCACCTCGTTCCTGATCTACGATTACCTGGTGGACAACGATTTTTTTGGTGCCCAGCAGGTATTGATTGGCTCCGTATCCTCCAAAACCGGCTTCGCCCTGGCGCAGATGCTGCACGATGACCCGGCCGTAACCCGGCGGGTCGTGGGCCTGACGTCCGCCCCCAATGTTGAATTCATGCAGAAGCTGGGCTGCTGTGATGCCCTGGTGATCTACGGCGATGAGGCGAAGATCGACGCCGCGGTGCCGGCAGTCTATGTGGATATGTCCGGCGACACGGCATTGCGCACCGTGCTGCACAATCTGCTGGGGGCCAACATGGTGGCGAGCGAGTCCGTGGGCGCTACCCACTGGGAGGCCTGGGGCGCGGCGGGCGATCTCCCGGGCGCCAAACCGAGATTCTTCTTTGCCCCCAGCCAGATCGACAAGCGCGAGGCAGACTGGGGCCCCGGGGTGGCGATGATGAGGGCGATGATGGCCAGCGCGGATGTCGCCCGCAAAGTGCAGGGCAGTCTGGCGGTGGAGTGGGTGCGGGACGCCCAGGGGCTGGCCGCACTCTGGAACGACCTGCTCGACAACAGGGTGTCACCCAACCGGGGGCTGATGGCGTCGCTGCTGTAGCCAGCGCGCTGCAGCCGGCTGTCAGGCGTCATCACCGCCCCCAGGATTTGCGAGGCTAGTATGAAAAAGTTCATTGTCATCATTCTGGTGCTGGCCGTGGGGGCATATGCTGGCTGGCAGAACCGGGTCAACCTGCTGGTATGGGGGCTGCCCCTGGTCGCCAAGCTGACGCGGCCCGTCGGGCCCAACACTCCGGTGGAGTGGCCCGCCGGGCCGGCAACCGCCAGCCAGCCGCCGGCGCAGCGACCGCCCAATATCGTATTCATCCTCGCGGACGACATGGGCTTTAACGATATCTCCCTCTATAACGGCGGCGCGGCGGACGGCAGCGTGATGACTCCCCATATCGACGCCATCGCCCGGGAGGGCGTGGTGTTTGAAGACGGTTATTCCGCCAACGCGGTCTGCGCGCCCTCCCGCGCGTCGCTGATGACCGGGCGCTACTCGACGCGATTCGGCTTTGAATTCACCCCCTTCATGAATATCGGGACCACCATCTTCCAGTGGATGTCCGATCTCGATCCCCCACCCCTGCCGGTGATCATCGACCACGCCGGGGCAAAAGCGCTGCCGCCCTTCCAGGAGTTGGGCATGCCGGCATCGGAGATCACGATTGCCGAGCTGTTGCAGTCCCGTGGCTATCACACGGCCCATATCGGCAAATGGCACCTGGGTTACCTTCCCGGGATGCGCCCCGAGGACCAGGGTTTTGACAACAGTCTCAACATGGCGGGCACCCTCTACCTGCCCGAGGATGATCCGAACGTGGTCAATGCCAAGCGCGAGGATGACGGCATTGACCGTATGGTGTGGGCCACGGCCCGGTACGCGGCGCAGTTCAACAGTGCAGAGCAGTTCCAGCCCGCGGCTTACCTGACGGACTACTACACCGATGAAGCCATCAAGGTCATAGAAGCCAATCGCAATCGCCCTTTTTTCCTCTACCTCGCGCACTGGGGTATCCACAACCCCCTGCAGGCGACCAGGGAAGATTATGATGCCTTCCCCCACATCGAGGACCATACCCTGCGGGTTTACGCCGGCATGATCCGCGCCCTCGACCGCAGCGTGGGCCGTATCCGCCAGGCGCTGGCGGACAATGGCCTGAGTGACAACACCCTCATTGTCTTCACCAGCGACAACGGCGGCGCCGGTTATATCGGCCTGCCCGATGTCAACAAGCCCTTCCGGGGCTGGAAACTGAACCACTTCGAGGGCGGCATCCACGTGCCCTTTATGGCCAGCTGGCCCGCCCGCATCGCGCCGGGCACGGTGGTATCGGACCCGGTCCATCATTTCGACCTGTTCCCCACCTTCGCCGCCGCCGGGGGTGCTGCGTTGCCCACGGACCGCAAGCTGGACGGTGTCGACCTGCTGCCCTTCGTGCGAGGCGAGGCCGACGGCGTACCCCACCGGACCCTGTTCTGGCGCGAGGGATACCAGCAGACCGTACTCGATGACGGCTGGAAGCTGATTCGGGCGGACCAGCCGGACCAGCCGGTGGGGACCGGGCAGAAAAAATGGTTGTTCAATCTCGCCGTGGACCCGACCGAGCAGGAGAACCTTGCGGCGCAATTACCTGATAAAGTGGCTGCCCTGGAGGCGCTGCTGGCAGCCCATAACGCCGAGCAGGCCGAGCCCATGTGGCCGAGCGTGGTCCAGAACCCGCAACTGATAGACAAGCCGGGCGGTGTGCCCTACGCGCAGGGCGATGAGTACATCTACTGGCCAAACTGAAACGGATGGGGAGGCCTGTTTTGGCTGAGCCGGGTTACGATCCCAAATACATCGAAGGCAGCGAGATTCGCAGCCGGGGCAGGGCGGTCAAACCCCGTGACGCCGCCACCCTGATTATCGTGCGCCGCGATGGCAGCCAACCCCGGATACTGATGGGGCAGCGCGCGGCCGGTCACAAATTCATGCCCAACAAGTTTGTCTTTCCCGGCGGCAAGGTGGACGCCGCGGACCATCGCCTGCGGCCTCCCCACGACCTGCATCCGGCAGTGCTGGCGCGCCTCACGCGTGGTTGTTCGCCAACCCGGGCCCGGGCCCTGGCCCTTGCCGCAATCCGGGAAACCTATGAGGAAACCGGGCTGGTGCTGGGCGAGCCGGACACACCCACCCTGAAAACCCGTTCGCCGCACTGGCGCAGCTTCCTGCAGTTCGATGTGAATCCGCGCCTGGACCGCCTGCACCTCGTCGCCAGGGCCATCACCCCGCCCTACCGCAGCAGGCGCTACGATGCGCGCTTCTTCATGGCGGACGCCGATCTCATCCTGTGCGATTTGCACGAGGCGCTCCAGGGTTCCGGTGAACTGCTGCGGCTGCACTGGGTGGCGCTGGCCGATACCCACGCACTGCCCCTGCCCAGTATCACCCGCATGGTGCTTGAAGAGGTCCAGCGGCGACTCGAGCAGGGACATACGCCCGAGGAACCCGGCCCCTTTATCTATTTTCGCAACGGCAGGACCGTGATCGATGAAATCTGACCAGCTAAACGTATAGGAGGCAGCATGATTTCCGCAAAAATGCCCTACGCCAAAAATTATCGGGATGTGTATGGCAAGAAAATCGCCTGGGTGGAAGCCGGTGAGGGCGACCCCATCGTGCTGTTGCACGGCAACCCCACATCCTCCTACCTGTGGCGCAACGTGATACCGGAGCTGGTCGGCAGCGGCAGGGTGATTGCCCCGGACCTGATCGGCCAGGGCGATTCAGAGAAACTGCCGGCCAGTGACGGCCCCGGGCGCTACACGTTTCTCACCGCCTACAAGTATCTCGACGGCCTGCTGGCGGCGATCGGCGCGGACAGGAACGTCACCCTGGTCATCCACGACTGGGGCAGCGCCCTGGGTTTTTACTGGGCGCAACAGCACCCGGACGCGGTGCGCGGCATCGCCTATATGGAGGGGATCGTCTGCCCGGTGACCTGGGAGGACTGGCCCGCGGCGGCGCGGGGAATATTCCAGGGCTTCCGGTCGCCCAAGGGCGAGGACCTGGTGCTGCAGCGCAATATGTTTGTCGAGGCGGTACTGCCCAGCTCGGTCATCCGCAAGCTGGGTGAGGAAGAGATGCAGCACTACCGTGCGGCCTTTTCCACCCCGGATGACCGCCAACCCACGCTCAACTGGCCGCGGCAGATACCGATCGATGGCGAGCCCCCGGAAATGGTCGAGTTGGTGGCCAGTTATGGGCAATGGCTGGCGCGGAACGAGCAGCTGCCCAAGCTGTTTATCAACGCCGACCCGGGTTCCATCCTGACGGGTAAGCCCCGCGAGTTCTGTCGCAGCTGGCCCAACCAGACTGAAGTCACGGTGAAGGGGAACCACTTCATCCAGGAAGACTCGCCGCAGGAGATCGGGCAGGCCGTCGCCGCCTGGATGGCCACCCTGAACTGATTTTTTTTAAGCTGCCACCAGTCACTCACCAAGGAAGAAAATATGGCTGATGTACCCGTTTTCATGGTTGTTAACCTCGCAGTCACCGATGCCGATGAATACCGCAAGTACGAAAAGGGTTTCTTTGGAATCCTGAAAAAATACGGCGGCGAATTTGTCACCTTCGACGACAAGCCCATCACCCTGGAAGGCGACTCGCCGCGTGCTGGCCGCATGATTATCTTCAAGTTTCCTTCCGAACAAGTCGCAAAGGAGTGGTATGCCGATCCGGACTACCAGACCCTGTCGCAACACCGACGAGGCGGAACCAAACTGGAGTTCCTGACGCTGGTTCGCGGTATGCCCCCGCGCGCCTGACAACGGGGCTAACCAGTCTGGTAACACGTTAAGGAGGCTAGATGCAGGATTCCTATCTGAAGTTTGCCAACACCGGCTTCGGCGCCCGCCTGACCGCCCTGCTGGGCTTGCCGCACCCGCTGGTACTTGAACGCTACCAGCCGGGCCAGCCGACTGTTGCGGGCCCGATCCTGCTCGGTGCTGGCGGTACTCCGCAACTGCTGGCGCCGCTGGCGGCGTCCTTCAGGTCCATGGGCGCACAAACGCTCGCCCATGCCGGCCTGCCCCAGTGGCTGGGTATCGCCAATGACGCCGGCCTGGTCTCGGGCCGCTGGGGAGTTGCCGACCAGCCCGGTGAAAAGCTCAGGGCACTGGTGTTCGACGCCACCGGCCTGGAGGACAGCACCCAGTCCGAGGCGCTGTACACCTTCTTCCACGATACCGCGCGTTCGATCCTGCCCTGTGGCCGCATCATCGTGTTCGGTCGCCCGCCCGAACTGTGCGCGCGGCCGCGCACAGCGACGATACAGCGGGCGCTGGAAGGCCTCACACGCTCCCTTGGCAAGGAGCTCAAGCGCGCCATCACGGCGCAGCTGGTGTATGTCGCCGAGGGCGCCGAGGATCAAGTGGAGTCAACCCTGCGCTTCCTGCTCTCGCCCCGCTCGGCCTATGTATCGGCGCAGGTAGTGCGTATCGGCCTGCCCTGCGGGCCGTCTGCGGCTCCCGCGGACTGGGCCCTGCCGCTGGCGGGAAAGACGGCCCTGGTGACCGGTGCCGCCCAGGGTATAGGTACCGCCATCGCCGAGACCCTGGCGCGCGATGGCGCCCGCGTGCTGTGCCTGGATATTCCCCAGGCCCAGGCCGATCTCGAGCAGGTTGCCGCCCGGGTCGGCGGCAGCACGATTGCCCTCGACCTGGGCGCGCCGGACGCAGCGCAGGCGCTGGTTGATGCGGCGCAGGCCGACGGTGGCTGGGACATCGTGGTGCACAATGCCGGGATCACCCGTGACAAGACCATTGCCAACATGACGCCGGCTATGTGGTCGGCGGTGATCAACGTCAACCTCTCGACCCAGGAGCGGATCAATGACGCCCTGGTGGAGGCGGGCGCGCTGAAATCCGGCGCCCGCATTGTCTGCGTGTCCTCCATCTCCGGCATCGCCGGGAATTACGGCCAGACCAACTATGCCCTGTCCAAGGCCGGCGTGATCGGCATGGTGAAGAGCCTGGCGCCGTCCCTGGCGCAACAGGGCATCACCATCAATGCTGTCGCGCCGGGTTTTATCGAGACCCGGATGACGGCGGCGGTGCCCCTGGCGATGCGCGAGGCGGGGCGGCGGCTGAACTCCATGGGCCAGGGCGGCCAACCGCTGGATGTGGCGGAAACCATTGCCTGGTTTGCCAGCCCCGCGTCCGGCGGACTCACAGCCAACATCGTGCGTGTCTGCGGACAGAGCCTGCTGGGGGCCTGAGCGAATGAAAATTATAGAAGTCGGCGCAAGGCGCGGCCCGCTTGCTGCCATGGCACAACTGCTGGGCGCCGCCAGAAAGCCCGCTGGCCCGGTGCTGGAGCTGCCGCAGGTCACTTTCGTGCTGCCGCGCACCAGCCTGGACGGGGCACACCTGGCGAAGTACCGCGCGGTCTGCGGATTTACGCCGCAGCAGGGTGTGCCACTGATCTACCCGCAGCTGCTGACCTTCCCGCTGATGATGCAGTTCATGGCGTCCAGCTACTGCCCCTGGCCCGCCATGGGTACGGTACACCTGAGCAACAGGATCGAGCAGCGCGAGGCCCTGCACGCGGGCGATGTCCTGCGGGTGGAAATGACGACAGGTGGGCTGTTTGCCCACGACAAGGGGCAGGTGTACACCCTCGAGCTGCGCATACTGCGCGCGGATAAACCGGTCTGGCAGGCGACCCAGGGCCTGCTGCGTGTAGGCGTGAAGGCGCCGGCGGGCAAGGCCTGGGCAAGTTCACCGGGCGGCGACGCGGCGCTGTCGCGGCAGGCGGATTTCGCGGTTCCGGCCGACATCGGGCGGCGCTACGGGCGAGTTTCGGGCGATATGAACCCGATCCACCTGAGTGCGATATCCGCCAGGCCGCTGGGCTTCAAGCGGGCCATCGCCCACGGCATGTGGACCAAGGCGCGTGCCCTGGCCGCGCTGCTGCCCCAGCGCCCCGTCGCCGCGGCCACTGTAGCCGTGGAGTTCAAGACACCCCTGCTGTTGCCCGCGACAGCGAGCTTGTGGGTCGCCCGCCAGCAGCGGGACACGCAGTTCGAGGTGCGCGACAGCAAGGGCCAGAAGCCGCATCTGCGCGGGCAGCTCCACATCGGCGATTCATCGCCCTGACCACAGCAGCAACTATCACCAGGAGACCAGCATGACCACCATCCAACGGGTCGCTATCCTCGGCGGCAATCGCATTCCGTTCGCGCGTTCCAACACTGCCTACGCACAGGCGTCCAACCAGCAGATGCTGACGGCAACCCTGCAGGGGCTGGTGGATCGATTCAGCCTGCACGGTGAGCGCCTGGGCGACGTTGCTGCGGGCGCGGTGATGAAGCACTCCCGGGATTTCAACCTGGTGCGGGAAAGTGTGCTGTCCACGACATTGTCGCGCGAGACACCCGCCTTCGATCTGCAGCAGGCCTGCGGTACCGGCCTCGAGGCCTGCATGGTGGTCGCCAACAAGATCGCCCTGGGGCATATCGACTGCGGTATCGCCGGTGGCGTAGACACCACCTCGGACGCCCCCATCGGCGTGAACGAAAAGATGCGCCGTATCCTGCTCGACGCCGCCAGCGCAAAAACCGCGGGCAAGCGTCTTGCTGCCCTGTCCCGCCTGCGGCCCGGTATGCTGGTAACGCCCAGCCTGCCGCGCAACGGCGAGCCCCGCACCGGCCTGTCGATGGGTGAGCACGCTGAGCTGATGGCGCGCGAGTGGAGTATTGCGCGCGAAGACCAGGACCAGCTAGCCCTCGCCAGCCACCGCAATTTCGCCCGCGCCTACGATGAGGGCTTTTTTACCGACCTGATGACGCCCTTCAACGGCATCAGCCGCGACAACAACCTGCGCCCTGATCTGTCCATCGAGAAGTTGCGTGCCCTGAAGCCGGTGTTCGACAGGAAGGTGGCCCCCGGCCAGGGCACGCTCACGGCGGGCAATTCCACCCCGCTGACCGATGGCGCCTCCGCGGTACTGCTCGCGAGTGAGGCCTGGGCCAAAGCCAGAAAGTTGCCGGTGTTGGCCTACTTCAGCTTCAGTGAAGTCGCCGCGGTGGATTTTTTCGACAGGAAGGAAGGACTGCTGATGGCGCCCGCCTACGCGGTGCCGCGCCTGCTGGCGAGGGCGGGCCTCACCCTGCAGGATTTCGACTACTATGAAATTCACGAGGCCTTCGCCGCCCAGGTGTTGTGTACCCTGAGCGCATGGGAGGATAAGTCCTTCTGCAGGGAACGGCTGGGTCTGGCCAAACCGCTGGGCGCGATCGACCGCAGCAGGCTCAACGTCAACGGCAGTTCGCTGGCGGCGGGGCACCCCTTCGCCGCGACCGGCGGGCGCATCGTCGCCACCCTGGCCAAGCTGCTGGCGCAGAAGGGGGCGGGGCGGGGCCTGATCTCCATCTGCGCCGCCGGCGGGCAGGGCGTTGTCGCCATACTGGAACGATAAGCGCTGCTCATGCGCCGATCCGTACAATTTTGCAACAGGAGAGATGCACAGATGCCCATTGTCGAAACACGTCTTGAGCAGCTCGCAGTCGCCGGGCTGCTGCTGGCCTGCCTGTCAGGCTGTGGCAGGTCGGCGCCTGTCGCCGAACCCTCCGGTGATGCCACCACCACCACGGTTGCCG
>Ga0105097_10000167_pt1 | contig 26717 bp, 50 predicted proteins | sample PPLLak12cMay2015_FD_87035 | JGI IMG/M metagenome (GOLD analysis project Ga0105097, IMG submission 87035) | Freshwater sediment microbial communities from Prairie Pothole Lake near Jamestown, North Dakota, USA - PPLs Lake P7 Core (1) Depth... | ecosystem: Environmental > Aquatic > Freshwater >...
AGAAGCAGCTTCATCCCTTCAAAAGGACGTTCTCCCTGGCTCTGGAGACATGGCCAAGATTGCCAAGGAAGTCGATGAGTTCCTGGAAGAGACCGCCGAGAAGGCCAAGGAACTGTGCGAGAAGATGGAAGAGGAAATGAAGACGGACATGCTAGGTGGGGAAAATCCATCCATGGCACCTCGTGTCGGTGAGAGAAACCGTATGCTCTCCACCCGCATTGGAGTCCTGAAGAAGCTGGCAGCCAACTGCAACAGCATCTTTGAGTTCATTCGCAGAGAGGGCTGATGCCATGATCGTTTCAAAAGAAGAGCTGGTGAAGCTAATACAGGAATCCCTGCAACTGGAGCAGACAACTTTTGAGCCTTCCACGGAGGGAGTAGATTCATTGGAATTCATACGTGGATGGTTGGTGCAGGTCAACCACATGCGAAAAGAAATTGCTGTGGCCAAAGAGACCCTGGGCACTGGCATCTCTACGTTTGAAATTGAGAAGGGGCTTGCGGCACTGGAGAAGGCATTGAGGCTTTCTCTGCAGCTAGCCAAGCAAACTCAGTCCAAGATATCACAAAAGAGCACAGTGGAACAGCGTCGCAAGGCCAGACAGGATAACTTTGCCGACGCCCTCTCCAAGAGACGAACACCATAGTTTTGCAGACTATGAAAGCAAAAGAGGAGCGGACCAGAAGTCCGCTCCTCTTTTTCATTTGCTTCACCGGGTCAGAAAGTTCTTTTGCCGTTACGAATCTCTGCAAGCTCTACTTGCAGGGCTCGGCCAGCTACTCGAAACTTCTCGACTTCTTCTCGGAAGTGGGCATCCCTTTCGTCATTGTACCGGTTTGCTATCCACTTTGCCTCTGGGTTTTCCAGGAAGGCCTCCTCCATGTCCATGTACCGAAGGTTGATCTTCTTGTAACCTGAGCCCATCTCAACAGCGGAGACACCCCAGAAGTTGGTTTCAAATTCCTTGGCCTCCTCTGAGAAGTGAACCTTGAAGAAGGTGCCGTCATAGTATCCAGGCTCCACTCCGGTTGTTCCGTAGACGGTCTTGTTGTCTATTGCTACTTCTGCCTCTCCAGTTGGATCCTGCTTGAGCAGCTCAGCAATTAGTTCCTTGACTTTCATGATTTCAATTCCTGTCCATTGGGCAGTACATCTCACTGAGAAGTCTGCGATCATGAGAAGTTACTCTGAGAATCTCCACCTGACCGGTCTGTACAGGGCGCATGATGCTCCCACTCCAGAAGTCATGAGCCAGTCCAAGGGCGTGAAGAAGCTCGTGAGTTAGGGCCTGTTGTCCTGCTCCAGCCACGGGAGCAGCGTACATATCAATCCAGGCCCTCTGCCTTCTAATTGTGTCTCGACGGAAGGATGTGGAGCCACCTGGATGGTCAGACCCTGCCATCATGGGCACGTCAAAGGAGACTTCGACGTCAGCTCGAATCGTGGTGTCCGGCTCGAGAGCAAGCACCTCGCATCCAACCTGTTCGTTTATGTCGGCCACAGAGGCCTCTAGAAGGCGACTTTCCTGGGAGGCACGTACCACCAAGGGCAGACGCTCTACGGGCCATCTAAGGCCCTCTGGGGTCCGGCAAGTGTTCAGATCAAAGTTAGCCAGACCATCATCCTGCCAGCACACAGATAGAAGCCCTGGCTCGTCCGTTTCTCCGCTCTCATGTCTAGAGATTACGAAAAACAAACTGAACACCACAAGAACAGAAAAGACGATAAATGCTATTAGCAGCGGAATTCTTGTATCATTTGACATAGTAGGCCTTTCTCCCTCATCCACACACAGTTGCCCCGCCATCACCTATCAAGGGCTCACGATTCCAGTCGGTCCACGGGGCGTTCAGGCGATGCACCGAGAAGTCGTCCTCGTGCAGCACGATGTCGGTGTTGTCCCCGCTGCCGTAGAGGCCCCAGTGCCACTGGCAGTAGCCATGATACGAGAACTATTTTCACGTTACTTGTCATTATGGTTTTTCCTTGTCTTTGTTATCTTCAAAGGCCTTGAGAAGAGTTGCTCTTTTCTCTGCTGACTCGGCATCTTCTGGTACAGACATTCTCACCTCATCTTCTGTAACTGCCGTTCTCCTGATGAAGTCAGAGTATGACTCACCAGTTTTGTTTGTTATTGGATTATTCAGGGCAGCGGCGTCCTGGAGGGCAGCCGCAAGACGAGCTTTGTATGAGGTCTCTGGCTCTAGACCGGGTGGCTTACCTAGTGGTAGGGCAAACTTGCGAGCCGTGTTGATTAGCGGCTCCAGATCGTCAAAGGTTAGAACATCAAGCTTCTCGGTCATTTCATCTACCGGCTCTGTGTACGTGGTCTGATGTGGATTTAGTACGTCAGATACGTTGATGCTTTTAACTTCGCTGTTCTCGACTTTGGTAAGTCCTGGAAGGAAGTCGGTTATGTCCTCGACGTGTGTTACTCGGTTGTTGTCAACCTCGATATAAACTCTCTCGTTAAATGTAACTGCATTGGTCGAACGATCAATGTTCATTCCGACCTTGCTCATGATTGAGTCAGGAGACCACACAACCATTTTCCCGCCCGCAGACTTTGCTACGATAGACGCCCAAACCTGCAAGGACGGCGTGATGTCGAGTACACTGCTTGTGCCGTTCTTTTCTTTTGCTTCAATGAGTTGCTGGACAATTTCTCTTTCACTTCCACGATGAAGTTCCTGTTCAGAAGAAATCACAAATATGGTCTTGTCAAGATCCTCCGACGTTTCAATTCCATGTCTCTTAGCCTTCTCCGAGAGAAGCTTGACTTCCATCTCCTTAACTCTGGCCTCTAGAGCCTTCTGTACAAGCGACCTTCGATGGGACGACATATTTATTGCCTCCTGTTGCTGGTCCGGGACGACATTGACCTTGGCATTAACTGCATCAAGAGCTTCCTTGAATGCCTCTGGCCTCTCCTCGACACAGAACTTGGTAAAGTCCTTTTGGTTGGTGAGGTCGTCCGTAGCAACAACTGGGATGCTAACGGATGCGTTTGGCTTGTTTAGGTCTATCATGAAGGTAGATTGTGAAATGAAGTTATGTAGAGGCTGCCCTACAGCCTTGCGACCGTCCAGCGTAACAACTATCAAGCCACCAGCAACAATCGTACACCTCAGACCAATTAGCTCACCAAAGCTAGGCATTTCGTCGCCGTCGTCGATAACGAGACGGTGCAGAGCCACACCCCTAAGCGCCGTCTCGGCTTTCACACATGGGAGAATCAGAATACGGCTACCATTCTCAAAGGCAATTTCATTGTGACGATCATGTTCAACACGAAAGTATGGTAGGGCGGTGTTTCTGTGAAGAGAGAGAATCTGTGACCGAATGGCTCCAGCCTCCCACGGTCCCTTTGAGATTATTGCCGTGGTAATTGGACTACCCACGGATTGTGTTTGACAGGCGGCCAGTAGCTCTGCCATAATGGCAACAGGCAGAAAGGTGTTTCCTTCGCTCTTCTGGACAGTCAGGATTCCTGGGCGCTCTCTCAGAAGAGAGGCAGTAATAACCGCCAGCAGAAGCTCTTGTTCGGATGGAATGTTTGCCTTCATCCGAATCCTTATGTATTCGTCGTTGGATAGCTGCTCAGCCTGCGTAAAGTTGCCACCGATAAGCGTTTGTACCTTCGGCATCACCTCTTCTTTGTTGAAGACAGTGGTGCTAAAGCTCTTTGAAGGAGTAGGAGGCAGTGGCTCATCGCTCACAAGAGATGACATTGGATGAACCGGAGAATCGTCGTCCTCGGCCGAAGGAGGTGGTGCTGTACGTAGCAAAGCGTTCTTTGCTTCCTTGCTAACTTCCGACACAACAGCTAGAATCCCGGCCTTTGTCGTTTCCTTTAGAGACCGAAGAGCACTACCGATATTTCCAAATCCCATACAAACACCCATATCCTTTTTGGTCTTCACAGGATATCACGGATGGAATCTGTTGTATATCCAGGTATTCTACATTAGACCCATAGCAGTCGAGGCTGGTACGGGCATAAAATACTTTTCAACACACACACGACTGTTCATGCAGGAAAGGAGGATATGGCTAACTTTGCCATTGGCAACAACTGAAATCACGACAAAGTGGGTGCGGGTTGGCTTGTGAAGGTGCATGTTCGTAGGGGCCCACCTTTCCTTGGCATCCAACACCAGGCATGTCCCAAGAGAAGAGAGTGAAATGAGTCTCCTATCTGACAAATCTGGACTGTCGCCGACCATGGCGGTTCCATAGCTGTTATAATCCGTTGAAGCCACAAGCAAAGAGCCAGGAACAAGAAGTTCCTGGCTCCGACTGGAAATCAGTGGTGAGAGGGGAGAAAACTGCTGCATGTCAAATGCAGATGACCTACCTGCTATCATATCTTTTTTTACACCTTCCTCTGGATTAGCTTGACGAGCGTGTCCAAAAATCCAGAGGGGAAACGCTTGTCGTTCGTTCGATCCTTGTGCTTGAGAATCCAGTCGTGCAGGCTCTTTGCCTTACCCTCATAGAGGGCCATCGCCGGACCCATCCAAATGTTATTCTGGCCCAGGGACCGTGCAAGCGTCTTCCTACGATTGTGGTCGGACATGGGTCCTAGAGCAGTAACCTCCGAGAGAGCCTTGTGAAACTTTTCCGTGAAGTCGTGCATGTAGACCCGAAGGTCCTCACGCATATCTTCCGTCATCTTTGCGTGCTCCTCGGAGAGGATAGGCAGAAGATCGTCGATCTGTTCAAGAAGAATCAACTCAAGAAGGTTTCGAGGAGAAGCTCCGATCGTGGTCTTGGCACGAGAAGCCATCAGGTATCCGGCTCCCTTGATCTTCACACGCCGAGAAAAGCTACCATTCTGGCCCTGCCGAGCGATGTTCTGCCGAGCGACCACTCCCTCATACTCGTTTCCATTCCGGGAATTCACGAAAGCAACAAGGGCTTCTATGGAATCTGCCCGGTGACACACGGGAACCGGAACCCCAAGAGGGTCCGAGTACATATCCAGGTGCCACGCCTCGCCACCATCCTCATTGTGACGAACGGTGAGGAGAACGACCCGCTTGCCGGAATGCTTCACCACCACCTGATTGTTGGGAGTGAGCAACTCGAAGCAGTACGTCAGCCCACCATCGCCACCGCACTCGTTGAACGCCTGGGTGAAATCCCGTCCGGTCGTTGCAAGGAACGCCTCACGGAATAGCGTATCGAAGGTATACTCTCCGAATCCATCAATCGGAAGATTGGCAGACGGAACGGAGCGGGTTGCGATGCACCACTCTCCCTTTCCCTTGTAGAGGTCGAAATAGACGATGCACAGGGTGCCGTCGAGCTTTTCGTAGACAACCGTATCGGGGCTAGAGAGATCCACCTCGGCCGCAGAGCCCTGCCCAAGGTTGAAGAAACGGTTCATAGGACGAGCAAGAACCTTCGTCGCCCCGATCACTTCGTTACGATCCGGGGTGTGTCCATCCACCGTGCAAAGAATCAGGCCACGGCACTCCTGCGACAGAGGATCGCTATCCTTTGCCTCGATCTGATCGTAGTTCAGCGAAAACTTGTATCGGTCGATACGAGCATAAACGCCATGCTCGGCCTCAAGATCGGCGAGCGACTTGGACCGGAGGTAGGTGCAGACCAGCGGTAGGGAAGTGTTGACCATATATCTATAATAGCATATTTCTGGCGTTTTTTGAACCCCAAATTATGCAAGGGAAAATGACTCATTTTCAGGGCAGGTACAGAAGCTCAAGGAGTTGAAGCTCTGTGATGATCTTTGTTCCCAGGCTCTTGGCTTTCTTAGCCTTGGTGCCATGATGATTCTTATTTGTCACGAGGTAGTCAACCTGCCCCGACATGGCCGTCCTAAACTCCCCACCGCTCAAACGAATAAGGCTTACATAGGTTGGTCTTACATGCGTCAACTCACCGGTTATGCAAAAGGATTTCCCCAGTAACTTCTTGGATGGGTTTATGTAAATGAAGAAGTTGTGAGTTGAGACAGTTTGAAGCACAACCTTGTCCGATAGAAGTCTGAACTTCCAAGGGTTGCGATAGTTGGGAGATGGATTCAACTCTGTTACAAGGAGAGTTTGGCCTGCTGTAACTTGGTGAAACTTACCGTTCACATCCGGTAGACTGGTGGCCGTGACGGCAACCATGTACCCGCCGGGCTCTCTAGATATTCCGCCATCTGGTGTTTGCAAGCTGATTGCTGATAGAACCATGTTTTTATATCTCCGATTCAAACAATGACCTAAGACTAGCTGCTATCTCTTCCAGAGTCCTTATTGCCCTGTCTTTGCTTTCGGCTGTCAGCGTTTCTAGGTTTCGTAAGTCTCTGCTGGTATCCAGGGCAAGGGCGATAAGAAAGGCAGCCGAATCTTGTTTCTTTCTAAGTTGGCTCGGCAGCTCCTTGTGAAGGTAGTATTTTTGAATCCAAATGGATTGGCCGGTGGCAGTCACAACGCACACTCGAGTGTTTGTCTCATCCAGGACGAGCACTGCCTCACCCAAAGCCTCGGCACGATTTAGCGGCTTACCAGAGTCTTCAAGAATAGCCTTGCCAGTCATGTATCCCGGCAAAACACTTACCTTGCGTAGGATAAAGGTTCTTCCTATGTGAGGTTTGAACTTAGCCTTTAAGTCTCTGTTGGCTGGCACCTTGAAATGTTTTCCTCTGTGGACCGGCGGTATCTCTTATAGATATCACCGCAGAGAGAAACGTCTTATGTTTGTGTGCCCACAGGACTTAGCACATCAACCAGGGCATACATCAGAGAGTTACGAGCACGCTGCTCTTCCTCTTTCTTTTGAGGGTTTATGAGACCCTCTCCCACCTCTGGGTAACCGAGCGGGTCTATGGTCATTAGCCTCATGATAGGATACTGTACAATAGTTTCCCCGTAAATGAATTTTAGAGCAAACATTGAGCGGGCAGTTTGCTGCTTTACATTCCTCAGGTCATATCTTACAACCCCAAGAAACATGACCACATCGCCTTCCACGGCGTACACGTCCTTAGCGAACCATTCCTCCGGCCACAGTGATTTATCAATCTGGCCCGTAGAGAAGAATACGACATGGTCGGTAACAACCTGATATAGCTTACCACTCTCAAATCGACATGGAATATCATCAAGGACCGCCGTCATTGAGATTACTGGGGAGGCGGGTAGCGCCGTTGTTTCGGCAGATATAGCTGTTTCGTTGGTAGGGGCTGGAGAGGCATCACTTGAGGTGTGAGCAAGTAGAATGTTGAACTGATCCGCTGGAGTGATGCCAGAAACCTTTGGGTGAGAGATTCCATGTTTTAGCTTAGCCATGCCGAGCCTCGTCTTCTTCATCCCACTGTTCCGGCATCATGGCAAAGTCGAATAGGTCAAAGAAAAGGCGCAGGGAGCTTAGAACTTTTGTGTGCAGCGTGATGTGACAAAGCCGTGGCGAAGCACCCTTCCGACCCTTGTCAACTAGAAAATGAAAGGTAACGGGGTCAATTCCAACTTCATGCTCAGGGCTTAGGGAGCTTGGTTCAATCTTCACAAGCAGCAGCGGGTAACCGGCAGGTAGAATGACATATTTGGAGGTATCGCAGGACTCAAGTCGTTGAGCGGTTAGAAACATCTCCTTCCTAGCCACAAGTAAAGTTCCTTCCCGAACCATTCCAAACTTTCTGCCAAGAGAAATAAACTCGTGCATGAGTTCGTCAGGGCACATGCTGGCGAATGGCTTTGTCATACCGAACCGGTTACAACCCTTCTCTCCTCTGCGTATCTCTTGACGAATGCAAAGTTCTTCTTGATATGTTTGGAGAAGTACATGCCTATTGACTCAGCGTTTCTGCTGGCCTCGAAAATACCAGAACCAAGGTGCTCTGGTACGGCGTGGTATGTGTAGGTCTCACCGACCGGAGAAGAGTGAAAAGAAACCGTAAGAAGCTTCTTGTCGGGAACATATCTTGCCTCTCTTATGAGACTAGACTCTTCTCTCGTAAAGACGCTGTGAAGTGTTGGGGCTACCAGCGCATCAGACAAAAGCTTCCCCCACACCTCGTCGTTGTCAGTTTCCGAAGTCATGGCAAGTCGTCCTCACCCTCGGTGTCTCGTGTTTCGGCTTGGAGTTGGATTCGATCGAAGAACTGCCATGGCTGTATGGACTGCTCTCCTTCGATGGAGAACCTGGCTCTCTTTTCGTCCACAAGCACCTCAACCTCCAGACTGGTTGGTATGTTGGGCTTGGTGGACAATACCATAAAGACGGTTCCAGGCTTCATCCTGTAAAGGGTGTTCCTGTTGATATTACCAACCTTGTCCTTCTCCTCAGTCCAGAGGGTATACCAGACATTGTTCGCTCGAAACTTGTACAGCTTGCCAACCTCGAAAAACTTCTCTGAGTAGTGCTTCTGAGGCCAGAACTTTAGGGTAACCATCGTTGTCAGTCCAAGATAGCTTCCGTAGATTAGAACCTTGGTGCCAAGAGCTATGACCTTGTCAATGGCTCTTTCCTTGAGAGCGGAAAGGCGGGTTGAGACAGAGTCGGTCGATGGCATACGCAGCATAGGCCTCTTAGTTGGCAGGTGATATCATGTAAAGGTTGGCACTCCTTTAAGTATCCGCTCCTATGCCCTTTTATTTGACAAGCAATGACTAGCCTCGTCGTTTCATGTACCAATCACAGACAAAATAAACAAGGCCATAGACAATGCCCATGGCCAGCAAAACCAAGATCACCGGACCAAAGGCCGAGAGGAAAGAGAAGGCTGTTTCCGTCAGTGATGTGAATACCACACGGTTAAGTAGAATTGGAAATTTGTCAAAAGAAAAGGGCGTTGGCTTGCGCCAACGCCCTTTCAAAGTCTGTATTGGTTAGGTGGTACCGACGGTATGCCTAAATCAGGCCTCGTCCTCTTCCGTACCCTGGAACTCGGAGAGATATGCCGCCTGCTCCTCGTCCTCTGTCATGTCGGTTTCATTCGACACCTTGCTGTTTGTCGAGGCTTCACAGGACCCATAGTTGGTAATCTCGAAGCTCGTGACGATGCCAGAGTGCCGATAGCTCCAAAGGTCAACCTTGGCCCCGGTCTTCACGTTCTCAAGGGAGAGCATGATCTGTCCTCCTCGACCCTTGCATCGGGTCGCCTTATTGACCGTGAAGGTGCCAGAATAGTCGTCAATGGTGCTCTTGACCGTCACCTCAACGTCGCCCTCTGCGGGAAGAAGCTGCACGAACGTCTCCTTGAGCGCAATGGCACGAGAGTGATTCTTCTCATAGACGCTGGGAATGTCTGATTCCGAGGTATGACCGTGCGTCGTGCCGTCAATGGTCACGTTGAGAATCTTGTCAGAGTCCGGCGTGCCGGTCGTGAGCTTGTGACCTGCTGCGTTGACCATGTCAACAAGACGACTTCCACCCTTGCCTCGCCCGGTACGGATCTTCAACACCGTCCAATCCCCGGTACGGTGGGCCATATCGCCAATGAAGGTTAGGTTGAACACCTTCTTGGGTGTTAGTTCGGAGAAAAGGGTACGAAGCTGCTTCTTGTCCATAGTGATGCTCTTTAGGGAAAGGGTTGTTAGATTACGAGACTTGTTACGAGTAGGAACTACAGGCTTGACGGTGCGCTTAGTGGCTGGCACCCTCTTACGAGGGGTCTCTGCCACCAGAACCGGAGCCTTCACAACATTAACACGAGACTGAAAATCAGTAAATCCCTTTCCTGCATTTACCCATTTTGCCCAGGCGGCGGCCTTGGCATTATTATCAATGCGCTCAAAGGCGGCGGCCATGACTTCCTTTTCAACCCTCACCTGGGCGGGGCTGAGCCAGACGATCGTATTCAGAACCCTAAAGCGTGGGCCAGCAGCCGTCAGGATTGCACGGGCGATGTTTACCGGCTCACCAGCGGGAAGGTCCACCACGACGCCGCAGGCAATTGCTCGGTTGTCAGCCTGCACAACCGACTGCAACATGGTTCCCCGGCCAATGGTAACCTCGGGGTCACGCTTGATCTTGAAACGCTCAACGCCGCCCCTACCAGCCTTCCTGCGGGCTCGGGGGGAGGTCGGTGCTGTCTTGGTAGCCTTGGTACGCTTGGTGGTCATATAATGATTATAGCAAACTCAGAGGTGAATATAAACCTATTACTACGTCAGGGTATTCCCCTATTTCACAGTGGGCTAAAAACGCATACATTAGTGTCAAACGTGACTACTTGCGAATCTAGGATCACATTGTGCCAGCGGCGCTCGGCATAGAGCCCATCCTTCACCGTAACCCCTTTCGTCTCATTCCCCGGCGTGGGGCCAAGATAGATGGCGGGTCCTAAGGGAGCACCAGCAGTGAACTTTAGCGTAAGGACCTTGCTAAAGTGATTGACGAAGCAGACAACAAATCTTGTTTCATGGACAGGTCCAAAAATACGAGCTTGCACAAAAACCAACTGGCCGGGTTTGAGTGCGGACAAGACCTTGTCCCTATAGTAAATCAGGATGTCTGCGTTAGACAATATGAGTTTCATGAGAACGGCGTTTCGGTCTGGATGAAAGGTTGGTAATGTCAAGTCCAACGGTGTTCAATACCCAGACCTTTTCCTCAAAGAGGACGATTATGCTGCTGGATCCGGTCAAGACTTGGACCAGGGAGGCGGCGTTGTAATAACCAAGGCAAAGAAATGTAGCATTCTTTAGTTGCTTAACATCTAGCTCTTTGCGCTTGTGCCACCCAAAGTCAGCCTCCCAGCGTGTGGACCCATTCTCTTCTAGCAAGGTAGCTGGCCAAAGAATGACAGCCACAGCGTCAGGAGATGGTATCTTGACACGGATGAGCGAACCTATCAGAGGCGGATCAACTGGCGCACGGGGATTAAGCGACGATTCTGTTCCAGGCATAGTTGCCACTACCCTTCAAAGTCTCTGACAACTGATGTGGTTGACATTGAGTACGTATACCTTCTCGTTGTAGAGAATCTTAAGCCATGCTACCTTTTCACGGCTATTGCCGACATACTTGTACATTTCCCAGGGATATGGCTCCCCAAGAGACATGGCGATTCCTGGGTTTCTAGCCGTACCACTGAAATAGTAGAGCCCATCTGAGAGGGGCGCTATCCCCCTGAAAGGATACAGCACAACCTCATGGCGGGTTGTGCCAGTCCAGAAGTCAACTCCACCCGGCCAAAACGTAAAGAGTGTTCCTGGCTTAAGACCAGTGGGTACTGGCTTTTTCATTCTATCACCGAAACGTGCTCAAGAAACATTGCAAAAGCCGCACCTGATGCTAGAAAAATCCCTGCTCCAACTAGATGGTGACCGTCTATAACCGGGTCAGTCGCAAGACACAGTAATATGTCTCCGAATTGCACATCGACCTGGCCCGGCTCGTGAGCCCATTCTGTCCTGTCTTGGTATCGAATCGATCTACAAGCCGGTGGCCTAAAGATTGTATCCCCGGAATAGCCGCTACCAGGAAAGTCCAGAACGAAAAGCTTTCCAACTGGTGAGGATGCGGGAATAGTCATTGGGATAGTTGTTCAGCATTGAGGAGAGTCACTCCGCCGGGACAAGCCAGTCAAAGTTTACAATTACAAGTGATTCCTGCACAAGGAAAACACCTCGCTTGTGCTTTGGGCATCCAAGAATGACCGGGTTTTCCTCTATGCAGAGGAGTACGTCCTCGGACTTGATCGACACATGAGCCAACTCGTCGCACTCCCACTGCCTAACCATGTCGGCGACATCAGACGACGGAGAGCAATATTCTCTTTTTATCATCCTCCAACTAGGAAAGCGAGTCTCCGCAATAAGCGGGTGGCTAAAGCAGAAGAGTTTTCCCACGAGGTTTTGGCTGGCAGACATTTTACCAGGGCTTTCTACTTCACGCTTGGCGAGTTGCCCTCGCCGATACGGTCTCGCAGACTGAGGATCAGGGAACGAAGTTCAAACTCTAGCTTAACAAGCACCTCCGTGGGCTCGCCGCCAAGCTCACGGATCTTGTTAATCCTGCTGGCAAGCTCAGTGTGCTGCTCCAACTTCTCAGCAAGAAGTCGCTTGTTATCCCGAATTCGATGCTCCTTCCACCAGTCCATAAGCTCGGCGTGATCAACGATGGTAAGGTGTCCCTCAACCATCGGCATGACCGAGCAAAGAAGCCTAGTAACGAGATTGGCCTGCTTTGAGTAAAGACTCACCTCCGCACGAAGACGAAGAATCTCCGGGCTTTCCTTTGCATTTCGCTCCTCTCGGATGCGAGCACGGGCAGCGGCCTCTTCCTCGGGCGAGGGATCATATCGGCAAGGCATGTTCTTCTGTTTCCTTTCTTTTCTAAAGAGGCAGCCAATGACTGCCATCATCTACGCTTGATAGCGGCCGGACATTGATAAGCCCATTTCTGGTTGAGTTTGCCCAGACCCGCACGACCTTATCTTGAAAGATGGCTTTCCATTCATAGCGAGTGTACTCTTCGTACTTGCCAATATCAACCTCGCCAACGGGCAGAAAAATATCTCCCGGTATCATAAGAAGCGCCGTCGGCCTCTTTGTCGGCGTCTCAGGAGTTGCCCACCAGACGCCTGTATGGAGGAGAAGTGGAGGTGGCTGAGTGACGACGAGAATTTGGGTGGTGCCCATGTTAATCGGCTCTCTCTACCTTCTTTTCTTTTTTAGTCCTAGGTGCTGGCACCTTGCGAACGTTGATAGTGCCATTGAAGTCAGAATTCGCCCAGACGGTAACTACTTTTTCATTGAAAAGGGCCGTCCAGCGGTGGCTGGTGTAGCTACCATGGGCTGTTCTGGTCCCTTTGTTAAGGCAAAGAAACACGTCACCCGGACACATGGCCACGGCCTCGTGGAGTTTATTCGGAAATGCCCACCAAACTCCGGGTCGAAGTCCGCCCCATGACCCGCTCGCTCTCACCACAAGTAGAGTGCCAGACTTGTACAGCAAAACCGACATGGCTCCTGTCAGCGAGCCTGAGGGATGATCCTGAGAGAACGCTTGGCAAACCAAGCCGTGACCTTCGCAGCGGGGAAATGCACCTCGACCGCACGAGAAGTCGGCTCGGTATCCACCTGGATCACGGTGCCACGGATACCGCCCGGAACGAACCCCGTAAGAGGCCGGGACGTGCAAGCCTCATAGCGGCCGTCCGAGAGATCCTCTCCCTTGCGGAGAACCACGGTCTGACCAATCGAAATCTTCGTGCGAGCCATATCTTTACCCTCTTTTTCGAGCTTGAATGGTTGAAAGTGGAAGAAGAAGAAGAGAACTTCTTTATCAGAGATCGCCGGACTGGCGAGCGGCGTCAACGTGGAAGCGAACGAATTCGGCGATCGTGGCAGGCGGAACGACATTGTCGAAGAGCGTATAGACCGTGACACCCTCCGTGGTCGAAGGCCGATGCTCCTCGATCGTGAGACTCACACGCCCGAGACCATCGGGCACCAGGACGATACGAAGCTCAGAGAGACGTTCAGCGGACATGACTTCCCTTTCTTTTCGGCGGGCCGTTTCCCACCGCATTTCCTACTCTTTAATCATAGCATGGAAGCCGAGGAATATAAACCATTATATTGCAAGGGTTTTCGATATGCTTTTTGCCCGACGGGGCTAACCCTCGAGGAAGTCACTGACGACTCCCTCTCCAATCCTAGCCCACACGGGATCCGACTCGGGTTCACGCCATAGATTAAAGAGAGACATTCGCACCTCGCAATAGACCACGATGCCAGCATAACGGAAGTCAGCGGGCTCTGGTTTGAGAGCCCAGGGATGCTCGGCTAGCCTGTCGTAAATCTTATGAGCCTCAAGCACCCACTCACTATCCGGGACGTGCTCTGGCGGTGTGTATCCGCAGATTCCTGCGGCCCAGAGCCTATAGGTGATTTTGTTGATTATCCGTCGGGCCTTCTTAGAATACTTCTTTGCTCGCATGATTTCCTCTCGTGCCAGTGGGTATAGGCTCTACACACATATTCCGCTGGCTGTCAGTCTGTGTTCTTACAAAGAATCCGCCCTCAGTAAGAATGGTGAGGTAGGTTCCTTCATCATCGACAATAAGTCCAAATTCACCTGGACTCACTTCCACCGTGGGCGATACCGCCAACGACCCATCACCAGTGGTGGTTCTTACCCATGTCTTGCCTTCCAACCTTCTGGCATAGAATACCCAATATTGGGGCTTGCCACCCGAAGGACGTACGCCTAAGATGCGGGGGTAGTCGGGGATTTCTCGGAACCTTACCAGGCTTCCAACTCTATATGTCATGTTCCATCCTTGAGGGGCTCGTGCCGTCGAAACCAACCTCGGAGACGGGTGGAGGTTCGCCGATAAACTCTATCACACGGTTCTGGGGCACGAACCCAATAATGTTCTGTTTAGTCAGTACCAAGTACACAGGCCTCAGTACGCTATTCCTGGATGGCAACCTATAGTCACCACTCGGCGCAGGAAAGGGGTTTAGGGAGTGCGTTCGCAACACCAGCACAGTTTGTCTATCGGCGTCCTCGTCGCCGATGGCGTACATGCAGTTGCCCACGTTTGGCCAGCCCTTCCATGGGCCAACGGTGTGCGGCAGCCAAATTACCTCTGTATGGGCCAGAACAGCAATGCACATTTAGATCACCAAACTCCAGCCGGTCATCTGCGAGTTGTGCGAGGCATACACAGGGATTTCCACAAACTCCTCGCCCAGGAGCACAACCACATACCCAAGGCCACCGGGCCGAGCTGGTTCTTTTTCAACAACCAGAACTGTTTCTATTTCCTCAACTATTCTGCGGGTTCGTCCCGCAGGAACTATCTCCCAGCGCCCATAGTAGTTCTTTGTAACCGCATCCGTCCTCTTAACCCGACGGCCGGGGGCAGCGTTACAATCCAGGCGATAGAGCTTTCCAACGACTATGTCATCTAATGTCATGATGTATGCGGACATTTTCATTCGCCAATCAGCCTCTCAAGGGCGACGGTTGGGATGCCTGAAATAGTGGTCAAAGCTATAGCTCGAAAATGCGTACACTCTCTCTTCTACCAGAAAGGTGAGGTCATATCTAACCCGATCCGGCGCACCGGGCCATGGCGCTGGCAGAATGTTTAGCTCAAGCAGTAGGCAAGGCGTTCCGATCTCAAACGAGACCATGGCAGCTTCATCGTCTACATCATCAGGGAACGGCCACATCCATACATTCTGGACCGCAGCATATAGACCACCTTTCCGAGGGGCCGTCACTTCTTCTCACCCGCTGCACGGGTCCGCTTGCGGCCGGTGCATTCCACGTTCAGCTTGGGAAGCTGGCGCTTGATCAGCTTCCGCTCGGCCTCGTGGGCAGCGGACTTGCCACGAACGATCTTAAGAATCTCGTAGGTGAAGGCCTCTTCGCCATGCTTACGGATCGCCTTCTGTAGAAGGTGAGGACGCTTCTCCACGCAGGCATGGTAGACGTGCTTCTGCCAGCGAGTCGCAAGGGACTTCCAGTAGGCACGACCATTGCACACGGTAATGCCGATGTACTTCTCGCCGGTAGCCTCGCAGGAGAGCCGGTAGACAAGGTGATTCCTGTCGTTACGACGCTTGCGGTTGGGCTTCTGGTCGGGAGAAGGTACAGCGGGGCTATGACGACGAGGAATCGACATACAATTAATTTACCACATTTTAGGCTGTTTTTTAACCCATTTCATTCCCTTGTTTTATAAGGGAAATGGTGGCCCACTGGCTCAATGCGCTGGGTTGCTATAGCGGCTTAAGAAGGCCAGCGCCAGGAGTGACAAAACAAACAAACCTCTCCCCAAGGAGAAAAACCACATCGGTTCCAATGCGTAAGAGAGGAGAGGGATCCGGGGACACCCGGCCGACGGCCAGAAAAGGCATTTGTAGCTCTTCCTGAGTTAGTACATGGGTGTGAAGGTATTCATATCCACCTAACTCGTGTTCCCGCACAGTTAGCACAGAAAGCTGCTGGCGGGGCTCGTATGGAGACTCTGTGAGGGCGAGCGTATAGAGCTTGCCAATTTCCGCAATGAAATCAGCACCTTTTCCACTTAGGAAGTAGTTCCAGTCGGGCCTGTAGTATTTCGTCATGTCGGTTTGTTATTTTTGGCAGGGCTTAAGGAGACCGGCGGCCGAGGTAGAGAGGATGACTAGGTCTTCACCAACGAGAAAAACGGTATTCCCAGCAGTGTCGCCTATTGCATTGGCTCTGCTGACAGCAAGCAGGTACTTGTCGGATTCTGCAAACACAGCGGAGGTCACATACTGGTACTCCCCACCAGTCAGTCGCACAACGTATACTGTTAAGCTACGAGGGGAGCAGGACTCATACCAACTCCGAATTGCGGAGGCTTCTATCTTGTAGAGGGCTCCGATGGTAATCGGAGGGTCTGCGGGAGTCGTGTATGCGTCCGAGTGGCGGGCCATGGTATCACCCACTCTAGCACGGATGGGAGGTTGGAGTTTATTGATTTTCCTATGTGTGCGTAAACATTGGAAATTCTGATATTCCAGAATTGGGTAGTGGAACATTACCAATTAGAGAAGAGAGAGAGGCTGTTCTGGGTAAGTAGAAATCACTTTATTTCCATGACAGCGGTGTGCTAGTCTAGGTAAGATTGTCCTTCTTCCCTTCGTACAGCACTCTACTTACTCTTGGACATACGCCCGTGTAGCCCAACGGCAGAGGCAGTGGACTCAAACCCCACTCAGTGTGAGTTCGACTCTCACCACGGGTATCCCTCTCCATCCTTCCTTCTTTTGCTAAACATGCCTCCTTGGCGAAATCGGCAGACGCAGGGGACTTAAAATCCCCAGACCGCAAGGTCGTCTCGGTTCAAGTCCGAGAGGAGGCACTGTGTCTCTCCCTCTACTTCAATAACCCAGAAGATTCTAAGCAGGAGAATGTCATGGCTATTGTGATGGCAGGTCAGGACCGACTTAGTGCGGTTGTTACGCCGATCGGCTCCTTGGATGCACAAATCGCAACCCTAACCGAGAAGATCAGGCTTCTTTCCCTTGTGATTCCCAGGATTTCAAGCGTTATTGCCTCTGATGTTCATGGGTTGGTAGAACCGGCCATTCATACCAAGTTGTTCTTCCACAATGATCGACTCTCGGAAGACTTGAAGTTCGCCAAGCTCAAGCTGCATGACCTTCTCCTGCTGCGAAAGGCCACCGCTTCTTCTTCAAAGAAGCCCTCGCCCTCTGTTAGAGGTACGATCCTTCGTACAGTCTTCCAGGACGAAAAGGGGCTTCCACGAACCGGACCTGTGCGTTTAAATTCTGATCATACCACGGGTATGATCGGTCTCTGGCGTTAACCCTTTTCCCCAACACAAACCGACAAATGACCATGACACCTTCCAACTCTCCTGCTCGTAGGCGTGGGCGCAAGCCCAAGCAGTATTCGCTCAACATAACAAAGTCTAAGCTGCTGGACACATTCATGTCCACGCCATCCTTTGCTCAGAAGAGCACAATCGAAAAGATTGACGCCTTGAACCGTTGGAGAGGTAGGCTCTACTGTTATGGGGCCAATCTATTTTCATCCTTGCTTGAAGATCACGGCGGCGAGGATATTGTCTTCAGCAAAATCGAAGGTTCGCAAACCCCAATTCGTCTCTATGTGGTTACGGATTACAGTGCAATATGCAACAGTGCAATACACAGCAGGGGTCGCTCAACGCTGCCTGGGGCTGGGTGCATCACCTATCCAACAAATATCCCTAGCGCATATCTCCCTGGAAACACAGCCATTCTAGGGCTTGATGCAGATGTCAATCTAACGCCGACGACTGCGACTCAAGGCACGGGCTCCAAGCACGACGCCCAACTAATCTTTGACCCAGCAGGTAAGTGTATTGCCCATCGGTCAATTCATACGTTCTCAACAATGGGTGCTCAGTACCAAGGGTATATGTCCAAGCAGCACGAGCAGCTTGGCCGAAGAATGAGGGAGCAGTACGAGTCGGCGTTGCTCAGGTACAAGAAGCAGAAGGTCCAGGACCTAAAGGATTCACTGGGAGCGGACTCTGTACAGGAATTCCTGCTCAGCAAGAAGGCCAAGAAGACTCAGGCAATCATGGATATTGCCATGCGGTTATCCTCTCTCGTGTCGAAGCTGGAAAACTATAAGACTCGAATCACCGCAATCTCAACTCCGTCAGAGGCCAAGAGGCTTCTAACGGAAGTCGGCAACGCCTGGAGAGAGTTCGACTACGCAAACGAAAAGAATCTATCATCGCTTAACGACAACCCAAAGATTCCTGGCGGGGCTTCTCTCCTAAAGAAGACACAGAGGGCAAAGAAGGTTCCAAAGGTATGAAAGCCAGAAAACCAGTTTGTGTGGTGAAGCGTTCCAACTACCTAGATCGGGAGCTTGCCTCGGAAGAATACAAAGCTATGGAACCGGTGGAGAAGATTCTCCACCTAGCTCAGTTGCGTCCACCCTGGGTTGCATTGCTTTGGCGTCGGCCGGTCGGGTTGCCCCTTGTTGAGGCGATCAAGGACCAGGGTGTAGATGGGAACCATACCGAGGTAGTTCTGGAGTTTAGCCCACCAAACTTCATTCTGCCAATCAAGATTTCCTATGACAAGAATTTCACGCTCCATATCGAGTACCCGCAGTGCCCCGATGCGGGGCTCAACGTAGGTAGGATGTGTGCTGTCGGTACCAAGTACACTCGCCATACCGTTAATCACTTTGAAAACTACGAGTCTACCTTTACCAAGGATCTGACAGCGTGGGGAGTCAAGCCACGTATCGGTAGGTGGAACGGTCGGTGGGGCTTTATCAACATGGGTCTTCTGACAGAACTAACCAAGGCCTGGAAGAAGCTCGTTAACAAAGAGGTCAAGTCGGTCAGGGCTTCACTATCCGCTAAGGATATCTCAGATTACTCTGCTCGCAAGAATGCCGAACGTACGGCGGCGGTAATTGCAATCTCCATAAGCCTGGGTCATCTGGAATCTAAGATTGAGAGCTATCGCAGCAAGGTCTCGACCGCCCTTGAGTCTAAGGAGCTCACGAGAATCTTTCGAGAGATTTCTAATACTCACAGAGAGTTTGCCAACAAACATAGGGAAAACGTGAAGTTTATCAAGAAGGCCCCGAAGCTTCCAGGGAGTCGGTGAGACAGAGAGACCTTTCAAGAGAAATGTCTTTACAAGAATTGCAAATTCGTCTATAGTTAGAGATATCCACCCACTCTCTTTCCTGGGTGGTCCTTGGAGCTTTGGTGAAGCATGGTGCTCACGCCCCGCTGAAGACGGGGAGAAGTCGGATCGTTACCGACAGGCTCCACTTTGGATTCGTCGTTACTCCTTTTTGATGCCCTAAAAAGCCTTGGACGTGCAGAGTTAGATCCCAGTGTAGCTGCCCAAGAGAGAGTACCACCTAGGGAACGAGTCCATCCCTTTTAACTGCCCTCTGAGGGAGTTTACAGCATGACCGCAAACCGACCCTTGCTGCCTCTCGTCATTAAGAAGATAGACACATATTCGGGTGGCTCTGGCAGCACACAACGGCTGTTTTTCTTTGAGAATGGCTATGGTGCCTCCGTTATAGAAATGGATGGCTACTATTCCTCAATCAGCGATCTTCAAGAGATCGCCTTGATTAGAGGCAATGTCCTGGCGTGGGAGTTTGACTTCACCACAAACCTCGCTGCTGATGTCATGCGATTTGACTCAGAAGCAAAAGTGCAACAGTTCTTGAGGAAAATATGGCGTTTGCCGTCCTGTAAATCTTGTTCATCCAACCCATCAACACTCAATACTCACGAGAAATAAATGGTCTTGCCTGACGAAAACCTTGCAATTGTTAATCTTCCTGAAAACAAAGAGCAACCGGTAGTTGGCAAACTCTATTTTCTAAGCTCGTGTGGGTTTGGAGTAACCAAGGACTCTATCGTGTATCTGTGGAAGCAGTCAGACGACAAAACCTTCTGGCGGGTGACAACTGCCGACAACAGATTTTTAAGCTACTTCCACGGGGACACCGTGCTTGTCTTGGCCATTGGTCAAACGTATACGGAAGGCCCTCATGGTGCCCGACGCTTTTATGCACATGGGGCGGAAATTGCAGATGGATGGGCGCTGTATAACAAACATGAAGAGAAGGTTCTCTTTCTTCACGATAACGGCATTTCGGTGCTTGAAAGCAAGCTGTTTCATCCAGCGAGGTCAGAATGACACTCCAGGTAGGTGAGCTCTATCACCTTGTTGGGCATCTAGGTGCTCGTGCATCACTTTACAAGTGGCGGCTGTCAGAAGACCGGCGGTACTGGGAAATGATCACAAATTTGGATGAGTGGGTGGAATACCTTGGAGGTGACCTAGCTCTGGTGTTGGCCCGTGGAGCCATGTATCGTCCAGGAACAAGGGCGGCTATTGAGGTCGCCAAAATGCCAGGGCGACCGACATGGGCCACCAAACGCTTCTATCTAAGCGGCCAAGAGGCCCCGAAAGACTTTGTCGCCGAGCAACAGGAGGGGGTTTCATTCTTGTTTCTTCACACGACCGGCATTTCGATTCTTCAAAACCGATACTTTAGGGCTCTCAAATGACCTTGCCCCAAATAGGAAAGTTATACCGATTCAACGGAACGGATGACCGTGCAAAGCCGTGTAAACATTTGTTCACAGTCTGGAAACAAACCTCGGTGGAGTATCGTTGGGAAGCGCAAGACCTACCGTTTTCCCCTATTCTCACCAATGAATTGGTCATGATCGTAGGTGCTGGTTATTGTAATACCATCAGCCTAAACAGTGTTGAGATTTATCCGCCCCACCACGCCGCCAAGGTCGGATATTTTAAAAATGAAAAGGCTATCATCCTTAATGCTGGTAAGTGTTCGATTCTTCCAACGACCTATCTCGACCCAGTAGTTGTGTAATGACGCTGCCGCTGAAAAGCCTTATTGGCACGGACAATTCCCCTAAGGTAGGGAAGCTATTCGTTCCTTTATTTAATCAAACGGGCTTTAAGCTGACCATTCAGGATGACATTTTTGCCTATGCCCACTTTGAGCTTTCGCCCAACTCAGGGCAGGTTCTAATGTGCGTAAGAGACAATTTGATAGTCGCCAACAACAGGCTTTGGACAGCTACGCCTTCCAACATATACGGACGTGGTGCCGTATTCATGTTCGATGATAACTTGGTTTGGACAATCTGGAGTGGACTTGTTCCCATACACGTCAAATAAAAGTCGCCAATCCTTATAAGTGCCCCAAATCATTGGGGAAATAAATAGGTTTAAATCACCTCCTTGCCGTGCTATAGTTAATACATGAGCTAGAGGATGAGGTTGGTTGGTGGTTCGGGAGGCCGGGTAGGCTGACCACGACACCGACGATCTTATCCTCTTTTTCTCTATCCATCACCCTTTCCCCGAAAGCGAAAAGAAAAACATGCGCCTCAATCTCGGCCAGCCCCGTGTTACCAACACCACGAACATTCTTGATATCGAGGTGCCTGCTCAGTTGGAGCAGAACGAGACTACCGGAATGCCGCACATTGACGCCCTCTTCGCTGGCGACGGCGTGACGCCCTCGACTGCTGCCTTCGTGACCGGCATCCCCGGAGCGGGCAAGACGACGCTTCTCTTGCAGCTTGCAGATTCCATCACCGCTCAGGGTCACATCGCCCTGTACAATACGGGCGAGGAATCGCTCTATCAGGTTCGTAAGGTCGTGCGTCGTCTCGATCTCAAGCATGGCTTCGTGCCGGGCTATGAGAGCACGGACAAGGCGATCATCACGAAGGCCAAGGCCTTGCAGCGTGCAAATCCCCGGAAGCGTGTTTTCCTCTTCGTGGATTCCTTGCAGTGCGTGGAGCACGAGCGTCCGGCTGGACAGCGTGGCCGTGCCCCGGCGGCTGACAACGCCACGCTCAAGAGCCTCGAAACCTTCACGACCTGGGCGAAGGAGACTTTTGGCGTTCTCTTCGTGGTCGGCATGGTCGGTAAGAACGGCGAATTCCTCGGCAACAACAAGATCAAGCACATGATCGACTGCCACCTTCACATGGACGTGGACACCGATCGCAAGAGCGAGACCTACAATCAGCGTGTTGCCACGATGCAGAAGAACCGTTTCGGTATCGCTGGCATCGGCTACACCTACGATGTTGGCTCCTCGGGCGTTCGTTTCGAGTCAGCCTGATTGAGAGCCTTTCCCTAACCTTCTCCCAAAGTCATAGAACGAAAAGGATTTAGACCATGACCGTTGCAGAGTTGATCGAGCACCTTCAATCGCTCCCTGGCGACTCCCGTGTCGTGATCACCCTCCCTTCCGTCAATGGTGACGGCGGCGTCATTGACGTTGTGTATTCGGAGGTTAGCTCCATCGAAGATGGATATTCCCTGACGCCCACCTCCCGAGGAGTGCTTTGGTGTCCGACGACGAACGCTGACCCCGTCGTGCCGTGCGTTCTTATCAGCTAATCGCTCTCCCTCAGAGTCCACAATAAACGAAGGAATGGATAAAATGTCGATCTTCACGAAGAACGGTAAGTCGGTCAGCTTTTGGTCGCTCTCCTGGAAGGAGCGAGCGGCTTGCGTGTGGCTCCTGGTCCTCGCTGGTGGCGTTCTCCTGCTCCCCGTTGTCGTTGTCGGTGCGCTCGGGCTTGGAGCCCTTGACGAGCACGGGCTTTACGACGGCGTCGAGGTAGTCCTAGAGACTGATACCGATGTGACAGAGATCCTGGATATCGACCTTTTCTCCTGAACGACGAAACATCATTTGGAAAATCATACCATGGAACCCTGGATTCTCTTTCTAGACGATGAGCGCAAGGTTGGTGATGTGTTCTTTGAGGACATGCGTCCTCTCCCTAAGAAGTTTGTTCTTTGCCGTTCCACAGCCGAGGCACAGCAGGCGATTCGAGAACGAGGCCTTCCTAGTTTTATGAGCCTGGATCATGACCTCGGAGGGGATGACACCACCATGGTTTTCCTGCGCTGGCTGGTGGACTATGCCGAGGAAACTTTCCCTAACGGATTCAAGGTCCCGACCTTCTACGTTCACAGTGCTAACCCGGTTGGTGCGGCAAACATCACCAGCTTTATGAAGAGTTGGGTGCGTTCCCGAAGTCTTCCGACGGAGTGATACCTCCAGCCTCAAAACAAGAAACAGATTGCCCGCTATAATGGCTTAGCGGGCATTTTGCTATTTCTAGCAATGCCAGCGTGTAATCACTGATGAATAAAGCACTCCAGCCCGAAGATATGAGGCACCCCGCAACGGGGGAAGTGCTTATTCTTGGCAAGCTATATCAACTTGCGGTTGTTAAGCTCGCTTTTTACTACACAATTCCCCAGCAGTCTAATGACGCCTATGGCAATATTATACATGGGACTAGGCTTGTTCGACTCGCCCATCTCGACGCCCCAAGAAAGAAGAGCATTCTTACCTTCCTTGGATATGAGTTTCTCCACCCCAGAGCAGATGGAGGGTGTCACACTCTCAAGTTTATGGATGCAGGTCCGCCCAGACCATCGGGAGAAATCCTGCCAAGACCTCGGATTCTGTATCATATCTTCTTAGAGGGCAATGCGGCCTTTGTTACTGAGAAGTTTCGGCTTTTGCAAGTTGGAGACCAGAGAAAAAAGAAGAAGACCAGGAAGCCAGATGAGCCTCCGAGCCCAGAGTATCTCAAGGTCTTGCAGGCTCGTGAGAAAGGGTTGACCTGGGCTCAGCCTAAGTCTCAGAAGGTGCTCGCCTATCAGGCAGTCCGTATCGACAAACACATATCAGAACCATGGGCAGAGCTACAGAAGAGATTCACTGAGCTTAAGCGGCAACATGCAAAGCCCAAAAACTGGAAGGAACTATAGTCCCCAGGGTTTGCAGGGAATATAATGCTTTACTTCTGCCTATCTATCTGATAATATAGAGATATCATGTCAAGCAACGCTCCCAAGAAAAGCAAGGCGAAACGGTCGGCCCGCAAGGGTACGAAGGCAAACGCCAATCCGTCCACGGCAGAACTGCTGGCTGGGTGTCGTTCTCCCGTTGCCCTTGCTGCAATCTTTCGCACCGGGAGCGGCTCTCACGGTGATCGTAGGAAGCGACGCAAGCGTGGTCGGAAGGCCTGGAAGCTGGACCTATCCTCCTTCTAAAATCTCCCCTTTTCTCCTTCCAAACAAGGCATTCTCTAGAATGGAACGGCTTCGTGAAAAAGGCCCTGACAAGGGCTACGCCAGAGGGCTCCTCTCTCCGTGGGAGAACATTCGCCTTGAAAAGGGCAAGCTCTATATGACGAGGGAGACTTCGATCATCACGGCCAATGCACGCATTCCGAATAGCCTGATGATGAACTTCCCGGACGTGAAGTGCCCGATGATCCCAGATCCGTACTGGGGCTCTGTAGAGAGGTCGCACCGACCAGCTCCTCTTGTTCCAAATCCCAAGGCTGTTCTAGTGGAAGCAGGCACGCCTTTCATTTATCTAGGATGCAGGCATCGTGTTGCCGAAAAAGCTTGCTTCTTCCATGTTCTACTTGAGGAAAGTCCGGTCTGGTTGATGTATTGGACGTGCGACATATCTCCCCTGTATGGGTCAGGATCGAACATTTCTCTTTCAAAGACCGCTAAAGAAATTTACAGCAGCCCCGGACTGTCTTGGTACGTCCTGGAAAGGCTTAGGACGAGCGGCGAGTTTCCTAGGCCCATGTTTTGAAAGGTAGAGGATTGCTGCAAATGACAGGTCCCAAGCGGTACGGTAAGGCCCATGAGTGTGAGCCCAAGACGCTGTCATCCTTTGTGATTTGGCTTGACGGTACCTCGAAATTGTCTACTGCTATGTGCAACTGTCAGTGTATCCCACGGTGTCAAAAGGTAGAGACCCCAGAAAACTCTGAACCTGCTACAAAGCTACCAGAGCCCGGTGAGGTGTGGCACTACAACAGTTTCAATAGCCACTCTTTTCTATGGCCCGTGAAATATTCCTCTAATGGAAAGCGGTGGGTGTACAGAGACCTACCCGAAGGAAAAAGTGATAAGTTCATGGATAAGTGCGCTACAGGCCTGTGTCTTGACACTGTGGACGTAGCATCGGCAGATAGGAAAATCGTCATTCTCCTTGTTAATGAAGAAACGGTCGGCACATACCAAGAGTCTTTTCTGCGTGCTTGGACAAAGGTAGTCAAATGAAGCGAAACCCAAAGAAGAAGAATGGTGGCAATCGCCCGCTCAGTGACGAGACTAAGAAGTCTCGTTGCTCCAATCGACGTTGGTCAAAGCGGTCAATGGCATGTGGGTTTGGTTTGGACGGTAGCAACCTGCGGATTCTCCAAGAGAACCTCCGAAAGGCTATTGGCTCGTTGGACCTTTCGGTTGTCCGAGACTTCAACGGAGCAGATGGATTTTTCCTTCCCGGTAAAATGTATCTCTACAGCCGCAATCACTTAGTTCTTGGCAGGACTTTCCCCAGGTTTCTCTCTTACCCCGACAAGCCAGTCTACATCGACAGCACCGGAAGTGCCCGAATTGCGGTGGGGAAGACTTTTGCTGGCCCCAGGACGCAGTTTGGTCGGCGGTCACGAACTACCTGTGGCGACGTACACGCAGGCATTCACACGCCTATTCTGGTGCTGGGTAAGCCGAGGTGGGTTACCGGGCCAAGGGCTAGAGAGATTCTGATGCTTGACTATAGCATTTCTGGAGATCCCATCCAGGACTCCAGGGCTCCTCTAACGCCTTCGGAGCTAAATCCTCGTACAATGGAAAGGCTGCTCAGCCATCATAGGTGGTATACCGTAAAGGCGATTATCAATGGAAAGGTGGGTCACATTCTGCTGAATGCCAATGATCCGCCTCAAAGTGGTTTTCGGAGGATTGAGACGTGACCAAGCCGTACAAATATCCGCTTCCTGATGTTGGTAGCCTGTATGTGATACCAGAGAACCTAGGCTCGCCGGTATATCTTAGGGGAACTAAGCTTATCAGGACTGACAAGGAGCTCAAGAAGCTTCCGTTTGGTATGAATCGGGAAGAGTTGCACCGCAGCACAAAAGATCCCTTAGACCTGTGGATAGAGACTGCCACTTGCTCAATCATGCCGGGAGATACGCTTTTGGTTGTTGACCTTGTCGAGCCAGTCAAGAGCCATTACGAGTCCGAATACAACTCGAACATCATCTTTCTAGCAACCCTAGAGCAATACCAAGAACCACGCTTCATAATGGTTACAGCCAGATGGGTTGATGCTAACCTTAAAACAACGTCAAAGCCCATCAGGCATACATGATTGTTTGCCAAGACTTGCCTCAACAAACGGTGCCTGGATGGAAAAGAAAACAAATAAACAGCGCCTACAGGAGCATGTCGGGAAGTCGTTCGTCTTGACGTATCCCGGCTCGGTAAGTCTCTGTGTGGTGGTTAAGACGAGTCCCGACGAGCGAGGTGCGAGCAAGGAGTATCCAAGTCTAATACTTCCAGGTGCATACTGGAGTCATCGTCCCTCTGGCGAGGGCAGGGCAGATTTTGCCTATCTTCGGCATGATGTCGATGGTGATGGAAATGCGTCGATGATGCTGCTCGACTTTGCTAGTGCAGGTACCACCTCGCACCCAATTCCGATTATGTTGGTGAGCGAGACCCCGTGCATCATTGCAACAAACATCACATGGCTTGCCAAATATTGCAAGCCTCTACTTTCCACGCAGAAGAGGGTAGATTGGTCTACGCTTCTGATGATGCACTGCCCTTAAAACACTTGAGAGGGAGAATGTGACTTACTTAAACTCAAACGA
>Ga0105097_10000168_pt1 | contig 26695 bp, 20 predicted proteins | sample PPLLak12cMay2015_FD_87035 | JGI IMG/M metagenome (GOLD analysis project Ga0105097, IMG submission 87035) | Freshwater sediment microbial communities from Prairie Pothole Lake near Jamestown, North Dakota, USA - PPLs Lake P7 Core (1) Depth... | ecosystem: Environmental > Aquatic > Freshwater >...
ATCAATAGTTAAGTTACCATCTCTAAAGAGATATTCTTTATCCAGCTGAGAAGACTGACCAGCCGTAGTAACATTAATTTTAAGTTCCATTCCCCTATTGTCTGTGGTTAGATTTTCTGCTGCATAGGCTCCAATAGATACCCCCATAGCATAGTCATATCCACCACTTCCGTGTTGCCCTAGATAGATTACTCTACCAACACAATCATCATCCTCTAGTGGTGAAGGAGAAGCACTAGTTCCTCTAGACCTCCACATTCCAAACTCATTATCACAAGCAGCACTGTCATCATAAGTTCTAAGACTGAAGTAAGCTGCCTTATCTGTAGTCTGGTCAGAACCAACTACTCGAATTCCAGTTCCATAAATAGAGGGCCTTATTTGGTCTCCAAGCCTAATTATATCATGAACTGTGTCTACTTGCAAGTGGTCACTTTCAGTTATGGTTGTTGCATCTTGCCAAACAGTAATTCTATCTGCTTCTCCAGTTCCACTTACCCCACCAGTGCCCTCACTGCCACTAATAGTTACTAGGGTGTAGTTATCTACAGAGTTATCAGAAACATCTACAGTAACAGTTCCAGCACCACTAAAAGCAACGGAACCTCTTTGTGGCATAACAAGAAGGCTTTCGTCCAAAACTACATGACCCGGGATAAAGCTCGGAGAGGTAGTTGCCACAGAAATAGCGGTTGCTATTCTTTGAGGAATACGAGTCTGTTCTACCTGACCAGTTGTACTATAACTAGCGGATGCATGATATGTAAACTGATACATCAACACAGTTTCAGCAATTGGGAATCCTGTGTAGTTAAATGTTTTAGGGTCTTCAGCATATGCTAAAGCTGCAGTATTGAATTGTCCTCTACCGGGAAGAAGTACAAAGCGAGCATTCCCCTGAATATTAGTATAAATCAGATAGTAATTATAGTATTTATTATTTTGTCCTTCTGTAAGGGTTCCAGCACTATCCCAATTGATATATCCAGCAGGAGTATAGCTAAATGGGAGTGCAGAGCGTTCCCACACATAAGTAGTAGCTCCATCCCTATAGAAGATGTCATAAGCTAGGTCTACTCCATTGGGCTCAACCAACTCTGAAAGAATCCAGTCTAGGTCTTCATCATAGATTTCTGCTTCCGGAATACCATAAGTTAAAGCAGCATCAGTATCTGTATTAATAGTGTATCCTGTTGGAATGTCCCCAGTATACAATCTAGTTCCCATAACATGATGCAGATATGTATGAACCATTCTGTCTATAGAAGCCGTATGACGCTCATCCATCAAGTGATACTTGGGTGTAAGTGTGTCGTCCCAAATAACTATTGCCACAGGAATCTTATCATCTTCAAGAGTCCATGGACTAGTCATTTCTTTCAGTGTGCCATCTGTTGTATCCATATAGATATAGTAAGTGGCTTTATTAGGTGGCTCCCCAGTCAGAACTTTTTCTTTCGATTCTGAGATGGTACATAAAGTTCCATCATAGAAATAACTCCACTCTGAACCATTCATTGTGAGAGATAATGTGTAGGTTCCATCATCAAAGGTAAGAGTAGTTTCTGTGTTGTCTACAAAGCCATATCTATTGATATCATTCCAACGAGTGTCATTAACTGTAACAATAGTAGCATCATTTCCAGAGTCATCGGTAGCAGTAACAAAATCGCCTACAAAGTTAAGGTTAGCCCTTTGAGTTAGAGGAGTGCCTTCTTCTTGTATGGTATGACCACCACCTTCACTGCCACCACTAATTGTAACAACAGTAGCGTCATTACCAGCATCGTCTGTTACTGTAACCCCATCCCCAACAAAGTTTAAAATGGTTCTTTGAGTTAGGGGATTTCCTTCATCTTGAATTTCATGTCCCCCACCACCACCAGAAGTTGTTGCGGGTAGTTCCCAAGTAAGGTCATCACGAAGATACTTACTTCCAGTAGGTGTTCCGGAACCTAAATCAGCTGCTACTAAAGGACGAAAGGTAGGAACAGCATCCGCACCAGTTTCTGGTCCAGCAAAAATCTCATTAGCACCTTGTATATCTAGTCCAAGTTCTTGAGTAGACAGGCTGAGTAGAGTATCTGCATCTGTATCTAAAGTTACCGGAGTAGTGTCACCACTAAAAACAACAGCTGGAATTGTTACAATAGTAGTATCAACTCCATCATCTGTAACAGTTACACCATCACCAACAAAGTTAAGAGAAACTCTTTGTGTAAGAGGGACACCCTCGTCTTCTATAGTATGTCCTCCACCACCACCACTTACTGTGATATCAATTATAGTAGCATCATTGCCATCATCATCTGTAACAGTTACACCAGTGCCAGTAAAGTTCAAGTTGGCACGTTGAGTCATGGGAGTTCCGTTATCTTCTATGACATGTCCATCAATACCACCGCTAGGTGGGAGTATATTAACATCGGTTGAATCATTTGCTTCATTATCTGTAACTGTAATCAAGTCTCCAAGAAAGACAAGCTTACTTCTTTGTATAAGAGCGTCACCTTCGTCATAGATAATGTGTCCCGGGACACCAGAAGCAACTGACTCCTCTAGACCACGGATTCTATACCTTATTCTATTTAGATTATCATAGAGGCTAGCACTTACTGTGGGAATTTCCCAAGTAGTGTCATCTTCTAGAAAGTCAAATGTAACTCTATACTGTGGAAGATATCCTATATAACCACCAGCAGGACCTCCACCACCACCTCCAGAAGTAGGGACTCCACCAAGAACCAAAGGGAAACCTGAGGTATTCATGGTAGGTCTTCTTAAGTACTCAAAAAATTGTTGTTCAAATAAAGGCATAGTTAGTTCCTATCATCTAATCTAATAGTTAAGATTTGTCCTAGTGCTCCACTAGGAAGTCCAACAGAATATTCATTCCATATAAGGTCTTCATACTCTCCAATAAGGTTTCCCGTCTTCTGAAAGAAAAGTGGTCCGCTTTCTCCAGAACAGGCTACAAACATAAATTGATTATCCATGAAGTTAGAGGTCTCAACAGCTTTTACTTCATATCCGAAGTCATGATACTCACCTTCTTCAGGGTCATCAGTATAATGTCCTTGGTCCCACATAATCTCATTCTCTACATCATAGTTCCAAACAGAGTTAGCGTGTGGATACAAGATTCTTCTGTAATAACCATCTCCACCACCACTGAAAGCACCACCACCACTATAAGCTGCCTGACCATAGGTACGGGGTCCAAAGTATAAGAATCCTGTGGTATACCCCGGGTCTATAAGACTAAAAGTGTTTTCGTCTCCATTATCAGATTCATACATCCAACCATGGACAGGGCCGTCTCCCCAAAGAAGTACTGGAGATGGCTGTGAGCAATCTACTCTTGGAACATATCCAATATCATACACACTTTCATACCCACCACTAGCTGCTGGTCTAAGACAACCATAAGGCCAATAGAGTGTTTCTGTTTCTCCAAGGACATTTCCTTCTTCCATAATAAGATATCTTGACCCATAGTCAGTCATTAAGATATTTTCATAAACAGTTGGGGAGTAGATACTTGTGTTTGTACTAAATAAACTGCCACTTATAAAATCTTTGTCATATTTATATATTCCAGTTACCCCACCAACAGTAGTTCTCACATAAAAACTTCCATCACCATCGTCTCCATACTGTCCAATTGAAAAAGGAGCACTAAAAGTAGCATTAGCCGAAGACCCATCTAAACCAATAACAGTGTAAGTAACCGGACTTCCATCGGAAGTAACTAAAACTGTAGCAAGTTCATTAGTAGCAATTTGTACATAGTCAGCAGTAGCATGAGAAAAAATAGTGGTTGTATCAAGGGTTTTTATTTCTAGTGTAGGGGAAGTTTTAATAGCATATACAGTATCATTAGATTTTCCATAAGCTAAGCCTGTTCCTAGATTTCTTGTGCCTGTTTGCGTGGTAAGAGTAAAACTTCCTCCAGAAGATGTCCAAATACCCCCATGGTCCGGTCCTGAACCAGATGGAGCATATACTCCAACAAATCCTGCTGTAGTTTCTATACACAAAAACCTCATATTATGGGAAGGGGTGCTTATATATACTAGCCAAGGCTCTGAACTCCATACAAGAGCACCAGCACTCATAGAAGGAGTGGCTGGATTATATATATACTTAGTGATAGCATCTTTATAATAAGAATTTCCGTCATATGTAGCACCATAACGAACTCCACAAAAGGCATACCCTAATCCATTTCCTTCATCATCCATCTCTACAAAAACACAAGCCCTAGAGGGTGCTATACGTGTCCATGTATGTCCTTCATCATCTACAAAACTTAATAGACCATCGACACTATCTTCGAGTTCAATATGACCAGATTGATAGTCAATTAAGTATGTAACAGTCCATGCCCCCACAATGCTGTTGTCCCAATAAGCATATAACATATACCTATCACTTAAAACATGTTTTGACTGCTCATTGGCAGACGCTAAACCAGCAACCTGTATTTTATTAACTATATCGTTTCTATCTTCTGCATACCACATATAATCACCAACACCTTGAGGTCCAGTAGTAACCGGATTGCAGTCATAAATTTCAGGAGAAATCATTCCTGAAATACTATTATAGGTTGTAGGACGCTGACAGTTTGCATTTGGCTTTACCCAAGTCTTCCATTCCCCACCCCCACCGGGGCCTCCAAACTGATATAAAGCAGTTACATAAGTGTATTCTTCATTATCGTCTATATCAATGCCATAAACGTTAGGGTTATCTTCTACCAGCATCTGAGTTATAGTAAAAGTAGAGCGACTGGTCATGTCTAACACCCAGCATCGAGGGTCACCTACTACCTGATAAATCTCTTGCCCCATTACCTCTAACCTATTAACTTGGTCATTAAGATTAAAAATAGCTAGGACATGACTGGTATCTTTAGTAACAGTACATCCCATACAAGTAACATCTGTAAGACCATAAACTGTTCCTTCTTCGTCTATGAATCTATTTGCAGTGGTGAAGGGAATCCAAGCACTTTCGGAAGAATATCTTGTCCACAACTTTCCATTTCCGTCCACACAAGCAAATACACCATTGTAGATAGCAAGGTCTGGCACAACTAAGTTGGTAAGACCAGTAGAATAGTCATACCACGTGTGGTCATATCGAACATGCTTTCTCCACACTCCAGCACCATCGGTTCCTACATAGACAAAATCCCCAAAGTCATAGTATCCAATAATTCTTTCACAACGCTCATCTAGGAAGATGGTAGTCATTATTCCAGCACTAGTTACAGTAACAGAAAGGGTAGTTATTAGTCCCGCCCCGGTGTAATAATCGGAGCTTATAAAAACAGTATCACCAACAGAAATATCTCTAAACCCAGTTAGCTCTATTTGCTTTATAAAAGTTATCTTTTTTGTTTCTTTCAAGATAGAGCTAGCAATGCCAGCTGCAGTCATGTTATCTCTAACCCCAGCTACATTGACACCCACCTTTCTTACATCAAGGGCATCTCTATCCCATGGGGTAGTTACAGAAAGTTTAGCAAAAACATAGTCCCCTGTTTCATAATTACCATTGCCCCATACCACTACCTGATTTCTAAGACTGGAATCATTTTTATTTGTCTTTACAGATAGGATATCGGTGTCATCATAAAAGGCAGCGGGTTCTGCCATATTTATTTCAGTCTTACCAATTCGTATAGTTCCACCATAGTCAGTATGCATGTACCAACCACTTTGCTTTAGAAGCTCTATGATGATTTCCATGGCTGTAGTTCTGCCAAAGCTAGAGTTATTAGATACAAGAGTTCCATAATCAGAAACATCAAAGGTGTAAGAAACTCCGGCTTCATCCAAATACTTTTCTATCCAAGTTCTAGTATAGCTGGGGGCATCACCAGTTTCTGTTATGTCTACAACAAAGTAGTCCGTAAGTTTTTTAGACGCATCCTGAGCTGTAATTAGGGTTGTATTTTCAGGAATTTGGTGGTCTAGTGAAGAGATATAAAACTTACCATGAGTTGTCCCATCTTCTTTAATTGTAATCAAATCATAGGGCTCATAAGCATATGCCCTAAGTTTTGTACTTAACCTCAAAATTCCTGTGCCTTCACAAATGTTATGACTTCTATCATAACTGACACAGTCTGCTGTTATATCCGTACTTTTCCATAAAATCTGAAAGCTCATTATTGTCTCAAATCCAAAGCAGTTGTAAATCCACCTTGACCCCACTGATGCTCACAACTGTAAACATACCAGTTAGAATCAATTCCAAGGTAAGAATTTCTTAGTCGTACTATCTCTCTTGCTGCAATATCCGGGTCACCCACAGTAGTAATCCTAGAAGAATACGTAAGCCTGTTTAGAAGGTTTAAGTTGTAGTCCGCTACTTTGTGTGCCATAGAAGTATCATCTATAATTGTTGTAAGGTCTGCAACTACGGACTTATAAAAACCAGCGGGAAGATATGGTGACACCGCAGAAGCTGTGTAGTGAACCCCCTCAGCTCCATACACTACAACCCTGTTTCGAAGACTATTATCTGTAGTAGAGAAGTAAACGTTATTTGTGTCTACTTTCTCTATTGTGTGGCTTGCCATTCCTATAGGAGTTTCGTCTGTGGTGTCCCCGGGTTGTCCGGTATCTCCAGTCATTACATAGGGCTTTCTATTTTCAAAGTGGCATGTCCCCACAGAATCACACCAAAGATGCCAAGTAAGAGCGTCACCAATTGACCTACAGTAATCAAATACCGGAACGAGATTTACATTAAAGTCGTGGGAGATTCCAAAAGTAAAATATGTTGTATCATAAGTATAGCTTGTCAATCCAGCCATAGCTAACAACTGTCTGACCAGCTCTTCTGCTGCAATGTTTCTATAGGAAGTAAGATTATTCGGGTCATCTGCTACGATAAAGTAATCTACCGCACGAATCATCTTGTCAGAAGCAGTAACAGTTACTACATTATCCGGAACGTTCTTTTCTATTTGTTTGACATACCCCGTAAAAACTTGTGGATAGTTATCTGTGTATCCAAGACGTATAGTAATAGCATCACCAATGTCCAGCGTGGTGCTTGTGCAGAGGATAGTAGCAGCAGTGGTAGCTACGGAGTGACTTTCTGAAATCACTACGCTTATTGGTCTAGTTATTCCCGTAGCTGTGCATTTTAATACTGACATTATTCTTCCTCAAACAGTTCTATTTCAACATCAAACACAGGAGCATCACAATCTAAATCCTGTCGAACACTCTGCCAAATAACATTCCGTCTTGGTTTAAAAGAGAATCCTGCCACATAAACTGTTTTAATCGTATCCCATGCTCCGGATAAGGTATGTGTTGTAGCGTCTCTAGACATAGCCCTAATAGCATCAATGTCATCTTGTCCCACTACAACGGCATTGAGTTTAAATATGGGACTCTCGTACCCAAAAATTTGATGTACTGTAGGACCCTCCAGAGGCTGGAGCCTAGCTATCTGCTGTCTTCCGTCCTCTGGAAGTTCTTGAGCAAAAACTCTTGTTGAATCAAGGAACCACATATTTATCCTCCTTTACGTTTGCCAGTGGTAGTTATTAGCAGCAGAACCTGTTCCAGCATTGTATCTGATAAGGTCTTGCATAATGTAGGTCTTTATTACATTAGCCAGCTGTCTACCGTCTATATAAAGTTGTTGTTTGTTATCAATAGAAAGTTGTAACTGTGTCTGCATTTTTTGCTGTGAAGCCGCACCACCCATTCCAGCTCCAGCACCAGCTCCAGTTATAGGGGTAGTAGCAGAAAAAGTGCTGAATAGCTGACTTATATTTTGCATTGCTCTAGAAAAACTTTCCGCAGTTATTCCACCCATTCCAGCAGACAAAGCATCTCTATTTTCTGCTTGATATGACCATGGTGTTCTTTCTGTAGGCATTTGCCATGGTTTTACTTTTGTTTCTCCCTGCTCTAGTAATCCCATATCAGTGAGATTCTTAAGAATATTAGGTTCATTAGTCCAATATGCAGAGTTAGGTAACCCATTAGTCATTCCGGGTGTTGATTTCGAAAAAGCACTTGGTTCCGAAACTCCACCAACTCCACCAGTTCCCATAGAGCCTACATTCATGGTAGCTACATTCATGGTAGCTACAGACATAGCTGCACCTAGTGGTGTAGTTGCTATTCCACCTCCACCACCGCCTCCACCACCGCCTCCACCACCAGAAGAAGGGGAAAAGATATTTCTAAAAGCTTGTTCTATTGGGTTTACTAGGTTAGCAACCAAGGTTTCAAGAGCATAAGAGATTCCCTCTATGATACCCATTTTTTCTTCTGCTTTATTTGGTCCCATCCAAGGAGCTGTTCTGTTTGGAGACCCTGCTTGGTTCTTATTATATAGCAAGTAAGAATTCCAAGATTCTTCCTCTCCCTTTCTAAAATCCTCCATAGTTTTTGCTGGTGTAAGCACAGACTCAGCATCAGCTTTTCTAAAATCTTGCATAAGTTGGTTTAGTGCATAAGAAGCATTAAGAGCGGCGGTATTAAGTGCGTCCACTCCGGGATTTGCCCCGGTTCCTTCCCCACCAGCAGTTTCACCCTTGTATTGCCAAGCACTGTAAGGAAGCCAGAAAGACATTCCTTCAGGAAGGTTATAAATACCATCTACACTCTTCTCTAGAAGCTTGTTATTTTCTTCTAGCAAGTGTTCTATGATGAACATAACACCTTTCATAACTTCCATAGTTTCATTGGAAGTTTCCATAATCTTAGTTGATTCAGACCAATCAATGTCATCAAACACACCCTGTTGTTTAGCTTGCTCTTGTAATCTAGCTAACTCTGCAGGATATTGTTGTCTAGCACGTGCAATAGTTGATGGGTCTAACTCAGAATATACTGGAGTAACCTTAGATGCTTCTACAATTTTTCCTAGTTCAACTAAATCTGAATGTGCTTGGGTAAGAGATTCTTGAGAAAGTCCCTCGATGCGTTGAAGCGTTCCATCTACTAATCGTAGATAGAATACTTGGTTATCCATATTTTTCTTATACGCACCAGCCTCATCTGGTCTATCTTGTTCAACTAACTTTTTAATAGTGCCTTCTTTTTCAGCTGTTGCTGCGGCTATAACCTGATTTAGAGTTTGTTGTGTCCAATCTTGTCGAGAAATATTAGGAACACCAGCAGCATTTACTCTGGCACGTAATATTTCTTCTCCAGTTACTCTTACTAACTCTGCCCTAGTATCAGAAATTAGTTTTTCAACTTCCCCATAAGAAAGTTCTGTTTCAAGACCACCAACAGAAGTTGTTACTTTTAAGTCTCCAGCCTCTTTTGCTGTTTCTAAGTCTGAGACGTAGTTGTCTAGAGTTGTTCTTAGGTCATCTACCGCTGCGATTTGTTCTGGAGTTCCTTTAATCATAAGGTCAGCTAGACCTCTATAAGCATCTTCTGCTGTTTTTATTCCGTTTCCCAAACCTTCATAGTTACCAGCTAAATCTGCTAGCGTTAGAGGAATAGCCGCAGGAAGACCAGAAATAGCGGTCTTCTTATTTTTAAATTCACGACCACTCAAATTACCTTTTGTGAAGTATTCTTTATCCAGCCATTCTCGAGCATAGCTTTGGGTTTGTCCCATTAAATCTTTGTTGTAGTATTTTAGAAATTCTGGAGACTGCTCATTATACAACTCCCCTCCGGGAGCCCCCAAAGAAAGAGAATATCTGTTTAACTTCTCTCTCATGTTTTCTTCGGAGGTTTTCATTTTAGAACCTGTATCTACTCCAAACAGTTCTGAAATGCCTTTTATAGCCCAAGTTAGGGGTGCTCCAGCAACATTAAGTCCTCGCATTCTGCCACCAGCTAACTCCATAGCCGCTTCTTTTTCAGTAACGTCTTTACGTAAAGCTCTTTGAGTTCCTAAAAGAAACTTTCCAAGCCATTCCATGCCAACCACTTCCCCTCCTCCACCTAATTGACGCAGAATCGCTGATTCTTCTTTACTTCCAATAATTTTTTTACCTTCTTCTTCGGCTGCTTTCTTTGCACTAGTTCTAGTAAGACCTTCAGCATTATATTCTGGTATAGCTTGTGCTATAGCAGAAGTTAGAGTTGTAGCGATAATTCCAACCCCGGGTCCATAAAGCCATGTAGCAAGGCCACCAACAAGAGCTACAGCAATACCACCACCTACATCACCATTTGCCATAGCCATTGCAGCAGTCAATCCAACTGCAATAGAAGCTCCGATTTTTGGTGCGTTTTTCTCAAACGATTGCTGAACCCCCAAACCAAAAGCGGTTCCTTTTTGATTCCAAACAGTTGAAGTTCCCTCTGCTTTTTTAATTTTTCCAAGCACTTCTTTATCCAGCCAAGGGTCTCCAAACTCTTCTGTTTCTTCAGCAGCTGGTAATCTTAAATTTTTACTGAATCTGGACATTATTCCATATCCAGCTAATCCGAGACCCTTTCCAATACCACCACCAATACTTCCGATAGTCTCATTAAATCTTCCACTTCCAGCAGCTAATTTTGCTCCTCCAAGAAGAGCTAGAGCTGGAGCAGCGGTTCCCATTGCAGCTGTAACAGCTGTTACCCCCTTTAGTACTTGGTCTAGAAGCCAAACTAAACCTTCCATGCTATTAAGAATTCCACCTTCCATTCCAAGAGTCATGGCTAGTTTTTCAAAAGTACTTGAAAGATTTGTAACTGCAGTAGCTACGGTATCTAACTCCAAAGCCAAGGCTTTTTGTGCTTCCCCATCTGCTGTAGCAGACTGAGCAGCAACTTCATTCATTCTATTAAGATTAGAAAGAGATGCTACTACAATAGCAGAACGTCTGTTACCACCACCAATAGCCATACCAATTCTGTTCATCTGGTCTTGTGTAATAAGACCAGCATCTGCTAGGGCTTTGATTTCACCCATAACATCTTTGAAACCACGAGCATCTCCTTCAGCATTAGTTAGAGCAATACCAAAGTTAGTAAGTTCTTTTCTAGCATTATCTGAAGAGTATCCAGAAATAAGAGCACGAACAGCATTACCTGTTTCACGAGCTCCCAAAGTAGTTACTTCTGCTACAGTTGCAATAAGACCATTAAGTTCATCCACAGAAAGGCCAGCATTTGTTGCGGCTTCTGCTACAATGCTAAAAGAGGTTGCAAGGGTATTTAAGTCTACATTTGCAACCCTAGTTGTTTTCACCCACTTATCAAGAAGTTTATCACCCTCTTGAAGTGGTAGATTCATTTGTTTCAAAGAAGCTACAAGAGCGTCTGTAGCAGATGCTTGCTGCATATCTGCCAATTTAGCTAATGTAATAGAATCGGTCAGTAATTTGTTTGCTGTAGCATATTTTTCTGTTTTATCAGTAACATTACCTACAGCTCTAAAAGCTTGGTTATATCCATCAATAACACCATTTAATGACTCACCAGTTTTCTGAGCTATCTCATATGCACTAGTAAACACCTTATTAGCAGCTGATTGTGATTCACCTAAAGTAACCAAAGTATTAACTAACTTACTCTGAGCTTCGATGGAAGTTTGCACCAGCTGTCCTAGTTTTTGAAGTGGTGTATAGATAAGAGATACTGCTAGAGTCCATCTGAAGAACTCGCTTGTATTTCTTTTCAGTGCCTGTCCAAAATCTAAGAATCTCTTGCTAGTGTTATCAAGAACTTCACCATATCTTGTTACAGCTACGGAAGCTTGTTGCATCACACCACTCTGGTCTTTATAAGAAGCATCTATTGTAGTCATACCAGTAGAAGCCGCTCTTTTTACTTTGTACTTAACGCTTGAATTATTTAAGAATTCCGGGTCTAAATCATAAATTCTAGAGAGTCCCTTAACTGTTGCGGGGTCATTTGCTACACCACGAAGTGTCATTCTAGTCATGGCTTCTTGCTTATCTTGACTTTCTTGTTGCTTCTGTAATATTGCTCCCTTTCTCTTAGCCACATCCATTTGACTTTTTGTTAGGGCACGTCCTGCATCGTCTACTTCATATACAACATAGTCCATAGCTTTAGTAATTGTATTTTCTACAGCTACTTTTACTCTATTCTTTTGGTCATCTACCTGAAGACCAATAGGGCGATTAATAGTACCACCACCAAAGAAATCTTCGGAAACTCTTTGTGCAACATTTCCATACTTAGCTATTGGAGGAAAGATATCCGGTCCGTTAGGGTTAGGAAGATTATAACCTTCTTTACTAAATACACCCTTAACTCCAGCTTCAGAAACGACAAAACCCTTCTTCTCAAGCTTCTTCATAGCATCAGAAGTAGGGGTATTATATGCAACTCTTCCTAAAGGATTAAAAGCTCCGGCAGATTGACCAGCGATTTGACGAGCTACTTCACTAGGGTCAACAGGTCCATTAGCAGTAAGTCTAGCTGAAACCATTCCTGCAATAGTTTGAACAAGTCCAGCCCCACCAGCTGCACCAAGATTAATAATGCGTCTTGGGTCAAGCTCTTGATTAAGAGCTAAGGCACTCGGAGGAGCAGGAACAAGGGCTCTCGAAGCAGGAATAGGTGGCTCTTTTCCACCAAAACCGGGACCCATTCCCATAGGAGGATATACTGATTGATTACCCCCGGGTAACCAATAAACACCATCACTTTGAGAAGGTAGTCTAGTTCTTGCTCCGGTAGGTCCCATTACTGGAGAAGGTCCAGATGGAATAATAGCTGTCTGCTGTGCAACTTGTATTGCAACATCTTCAGGTCTATATCCTACAGAGGTTCCAAGATACCTGTCTTTTGGAAGTCGAGCATTGATAGCATCAATAACCGCTTGCTTCTCTACTCTAGAACCTTTACCAGTTCCAATAGCAAATCTACCGGGTGCTACTAATTCAGTACCCATTACGGACTTAACTATCCTATCTATATTTTCAGGGGTAGCTGTTCTTCCAAGCTCTTCTTGAACATACTTAATTAGAGCCTTTTCTATTTGCTTCTTAGTAGCTGCTTTCTTTGAGCCACTAGCTGGTGTCTCTATAGACATGCTGAATAAAAGGTTTGTTTCAGAAATTCCCTCTTCTCCAAGACCATATGATAATAAGCTTCCTTCATCCGATGGTCCTAGACCAAGGACTTTTTTAAATCCTGTCAATCTGCTTTTGCTTTCATTAGTCTTTTGCCTACTAAACTCTCTTACTTCTTTTAACCAAGCAATATCTTTAGGTGTTAAATATCCAGCAAGTTGGAGTCTTCTTATAACTTCAGCCCCAACTTCTGTTTTAGTTGTACCAAAAGCAGTATAGTTAGCCACTTCTCTAGCTATAATTTCATTTGGAAGCTGTAAATATTCTAAGTGGTTAGGGTCATATTCCATTCCCATAAGTTTAGTGAGACTTTTATAGGCTGTTTTAACTTGCTGCTTTGCCTGTCTGCTTACTAATAACTTCTCCATATCATCAACAAAAGAACGTAATTCTACTTCTTCTGGAGACGGGGCAAGGTCTATTCCCTTTACTCGTTTAATTTCCATCCTTTTCATCTTATAATCACGCAACTTCTCTTCAATATTTAACCACATTTGATGGGTAAACTCATGGACAGCTGTATTTCCCGGGTGAGAACCCCTTGAAAGTGTCGCAGCTTGCATAGAAAGAGCCCGCTGCTTAAAATTAGAGGGGTCTACTTCAAGGGTTCCACCAACATTGTCATAATTATTTGGACTCATTGTTCCAGCCACTAAACCTCTTGCATATATAGAAGAGGGATTTTGTGCTGCTTTTTCATAAAGTGCTTTAGACACATATAGATTTTCTAGAACAACTTGAACATCAAAAAGAGCGTTATCTATTCCTCGTGTTCCTCTACCCTTAGCCGCAAAACTTTTTCTTAATTGATAAGCTTTTTTCTGAAAAGCATCTAAATTTTGAATGAGTTTCTCTGTACTCATAAAGCGAGTATTTATATTTCCAGCACCAGTAAAATAGGAGTTATGGACTACTCTTTGTGCAGCGAGGTCAAGTTGTTTAGATAGCATTTCAAATTCTGCTAAATCAGTATCAAGCTTGTCTATAAGAGTTCTGGAATCTAAACTACTTATTTCTTTAACAGATAATGGTAACTTAGCCTGAGATTCGTTAAAAGAAATATCAAAAGCTGCTAGAAGAAGCTCGGTAACTACAGCAACTCTGGGTAAGTTTCTATCACCAAAAATAGCTGGTCTGGTACTTAAAACAGGATACATCTTACTCATTATTTAAATCTAAGCCTCCAAGTGCTCAGTTGCACTAATTCGGTATCTACTCCTTCCTCTTTTATACGCTTTTTCATTTCCGCAGTAAACTTTTTCTGTTCAGGAGTTCCCATAGTTAATTTGCAGTCTAAGGCCAGTTCTTCTGAATAATTAAATCCTTTTATATCAAAAGTCCCGTCCTCATTATCTGTAACCCAGTAAATTTGAATTCTATCCATGTTCAATCTCTCCCTCATCTATCATAATATCTATATTACCTTGAGCGTTTCCAAGTACTACGTTGTCAATCCAGTCTTCCATCTCTTCAGGAGTACCATCCCAAATCATTTTTTCAGGTGGTCGCTTATCCTTTGGTAGTTCTGCTAGACTATCTATTTGTTGTCTTTTCCTAACTACATAGGATATGCTGTGGGGAATATCTTCTAACTTTTCTATCTTACTATCGAGAGGGATTTGCAACTCTTTCGTAATTCCCCACAGATTTACGATTGCGTTGCTCCTTGCAATTTTTTTAGGTAATCCGAATTTAACTCTAATGTAGCATAAGAGTCTATGAACTGCTGCCTAATTTCTGTAGGAAGAGCAGATACTTCTAAGGAAGAACTAAAAACCCTTTCCTTGCAAGTAGAATCTTTATAAGTGCCATAATACACGCACGAACTTTTAAAGTCATCATACATAGCCTTCTCACATAAATCATTTACAATATAGGCTACGTACTCATCATATAATTTCTGTAGGTCCCACTTTTCAAGGGATTTCTCTTCTGCCTCAAGACGTTCTTTAACCTTGTCTCGAATCATATCATCCCTCTTATCAGGGTATTCATCTACAGCTTTTTGGTAGGCTTCTTGCTCTTCAAGCGTAGCTTCTGAATCTGGCTCTTTTGGAAATGGAACATTAATCTGCTTTCCAACTTCTTCACCAATTTCTTTTGCTTTCAACATTAGAAGAGCGGTTACTAAATTCTTTTTCTCCAGCACTTCCATTTCTGGAATGTAAGCCAATCTTTCATCAGAAGTATTGTCTTTCAACTTTCTTCTAAGCTCAGAGCTCTTTCTAAGAGCGTGAACCCTTGCTTGATTCATATCGGCATCACCGATTAATCGAATATAGAACTTAATGACTTCCTCACCGTCATTATCCTTAATAACATCCTCTTTACCCCACGTGAAGAGCTTAGAGATATCTACATCATTTTTCTCTGGAACTATTCCCATTATAAATCTCCTTTCAATCGAGAGAGTAAGGGACTATAGCATAGGAATTTCTTCCAAACTCTATAGTCCCTTTATATAACCTTAGAACGACTAATTTGCCTTTCTAAATTCTGTTTACGGCATTGCACCGCTATACACAACACAAGACGCAGAAACTGATTTAAAGTTGAAGGTCTGTGTTGCATTCTGGTTTACGTTTGAAGTGTATGAGTCACCAGTTACTGTGATGTTGTCCAAGTAAATAGTTTTCTTTACTTCGATAGGTGCCACAGTGTCGCATGGGTCCTGCAATTCAATCTTCAGTGCAACTCCACCAGTCACACACCCCTCACCCGGGGCGTATTCAGTACCAGAAGCTACAACACCATACTGGAGCAAGCTCATTAGTTCGGTGTCAGTGTCAAGCACGGTGATAGTTCCAGTAACTTCAGGAACCTGCTTCTGATATCCAACAATGAAACGGTTACCCATTTCTTTTACAGCTTGTGAGTTCAAAGTACCATTAATTGTGACAGACTGAACTCTAGTAATGTCGTTAGCTGCAATCTCTACCAAAACATCCTTACCACGGATGGCAACGGGAAGCAGTGGGTCTGAAATGTCAGCCCAATCAGGTGAAGCACTTCCAGCAGCTACTTGATATACTACAACAACAGTATTTGCTGAATAGTCACCATAAATTGTTACTGCCTGTCCTGCAACTGAAAACTGTCCTTCTGCTGGTGCAGCTGTAACTTCATCCAGCCATTGACCATTAGCAATTACGGATAGCACTTTGTTACCATTTTTCAAGGCAACTGGAGCTACACTTAAGTTTACAGTAGAGTTAGGCGCACCGTACACTGGTGGGGTAGTAGTTGCATTAAATACATCTACCTGAACGTCATTGCTGAACCATCTCTTCTCAGAGCCTACAGCAGTATAGTCTTCGGTAGATTCACCATCCACGTTATAAGTGAAAGTGAAGTCACGAATGTACAGTCTTTTTGCATGTGCAGCTTTGATGTAGCTTGTGGCACTTGGGTCTTTTACAAAGATGATAGCATCAATGGCATCCAAGGTTGAAATATCTACACCAGCACCGGGATATGCAGTTGCACTTTCCCCAGTTAGAGCTGCAAAAATTTTGATTCCAACATCCATTGCACTGAATGTTAGTGTTACGTTAGGAATATCCTTCACATCTCCAACGTGAAGGGGATTACCCAACTCGTCTACAGTAGTGCTAGGAATGTCCGTATTCAGTCCGAGTCTTTGGATACGAGAAGCTTTGAACATACCTCCCTTTCCAACGACAGCTAACTGAAGTTCTTTCGATGGAACTGCTAGTCTTTTAACCATCTACCTTTATCCTCCTAAATTAGTTGCGAATATTCTGAGGTGAATATCACCGCAGAACGATAATACATTGCTTCAGTCAATTCTGGCAAGACCCTAACAATTTTCATTTGAATCGTATCTGGTAACAGACTGCCAATCACGGGTGGATTGACAAACCCTGCATCATAGTCATAGACCGGAATTGCATTCTCTAATGCTTGTATTATCCTATAACCAAATTCATCTCTTTGAGCTTTATTCATAGCAAAGATATCTAGATACCAATTTCGAATTTCCAGTCTTTGTCTATTCCCGAGCTCGTACGGGACTGTTTCAATTGTGTCGGTTTCCACTGCTATTACAGGAAGGGTAAGTTCCGTGTTGGGAAAACCGTCTACTATATTAATAAAAGGTGCATCTGCAAATAATACCTTAAGCCATGCTATCACAGACATATCTTGTTTACGTTCAATATACATTAATATTTCCTCTTTCTCTTTTCTTCTATTAAGAGATTTTTCCACCGTATTTGGTCTATCTCTAACAAAGATTTCTGCATATCCCTTGGAAGATTTTGCACTTCCTTAAGAATTTGCTGGCCTAGTGGGTCTTGCTCAGCTTGCTTAAGAATTTGTTGGGCAGTCATTCTTTTTTCTACCTTATCCTTTCCAACAATATACATTCTTTCTCCTTCGGGAATTTCTCCAAGAACAGCCCTTCTAATTGCTATAACTTGCTTAACTTGAATCTTATCTAAAGTTTTTTCTCCTACATTTACATCATCAACAAAATCCCCCATCTCCCGAAAGAAAAATTTATACTCTTTGTCTAAATATCCTAAATCAGCTCCCTCATCTTTCAACCTTTCCGCCATTCCAATAAGGTCGGCACAGTTTTCAGCAAGACCATCATAAACCCTTTCTTGATTTCTAGCTTCCTCTACAAAATTATTTCCAACAGGTTCTTCGGAAGACCTCCTTTCTGAAAGGGCTAATTCTAGATATCTAGCTATTTGTGTTTCTGAATTCTGAATAAAATATGTTGGTTCCCACTCTGGTTTTCCATGCCCGCCTTTATCAGAAGTAAGTTTAACATTCATGTTTCCGTTCTCCAAAAGATACCATAGGGGTGCTTTAGGAGCCATCTCTTCTATACGAGCTTTCATGTATGCTTTATAAAATTGAATATATTTTGAAGTTAATTGCTTATATTCAACTTTAATTTTTTCTTGTCCATCATTTCTTTTACTTCCCTTTGGTTTTCTCCATCTCCAATAAGTAGTACCAAGTCGAGCTGGACCATAGAGTTTTATAAACCAAATCATTGTGGCGGTTTCCCCATCCACCTCTTTTCCACCAAAGCCAGCATTTTTTGCTGAAGCCGACATATTTTCTTGAGACCACTCCTTCATTGTTTCTCTAGCTGCTGTAATTGCGCTTCCCAACTCTTCAGGAGTTCCTACTTGTTCTTCTGCATGAATCTGAACAACTACTTGATTTCCTACAGCACTTACTGAGAATAAACTCATTTTAGGATTCAAGAAAAATTTATCTAAAGTCTTTTTAAAAAGGGGATATTCTGCAAATTCTGTGTGAGTCCCCATTGCTCCGAGGTAGTTTGTAGACAGAATATTTTTTACTTTATCCTGCACTACCGCATCTTGCATAAGAGCCTCAAGAGAAAGGCCATTCATCAGTGAAACCCTTTCGTAATAAAAATTTTCTGAACGCTCTTGAAAAAGTTCTCGCAGGTTTTCTAATGAATTTATAATATCATCTAGTGTGGCTTCCTGTGCGTCCCACCTTCTTACCACATCTTTAAGATTATTGTCATAGCCTGTTAGTACTACTAACTCTTGTCTTAATTGATATATGCTAGCCATTTTTAGTGTATTCGAAATCATTTCCAAACACACTTCTCATAATAGAACGGGTATAGTTATTGAAGCAGTCTAATACAGCTTTTCTAACTAATGGGTATTCTGGAGAATCCTTCCCCATAATACTTTCTATTTCTTGAAGTGTCTTCGCTGTAAATTTCTTATTTTTCTGCCCCACATCCATAATTAGTTCAATAATATCAACGCCTTGTATCGCCTGTGTTCCTTCAGACATGTTATTCCTCCTCTGATAAATCTAATAAAACCCTGTTAATAGGTTGCACCCCCCTCAAGATTTGCTTCCTAACCGACATACGGTGACCATCTACTTCCACATATTTAGCGCTTTCTATTGTAGAAATAATGGTATCAGTGTATTCTATCTGCACTCTGCAGTCACCTTCCATCATTTGACCCCCCGTAGCCCAACCGAGTTGGTCATTCCCACCCCAAGTAATATGTGCCATGACATCCGTTCCACTCGCTGTTATAAGGTATCCAATACCTGAACAGGTTGTGCAGAAGGGATTAGTTGAGTTGCCAGTAAAGATATCAGTATCACATGCAGGACAATCTGATTCGATTTCCTGTACAAAAGTGATTTCTCTTCCAATAGCATCTCGAATGTCATCTATTATTTCTTTTGTATTACTTGGAAATGTTATTGCCATCCATTACCTCTGTGAACAGTTTATCCCACATTCCGGCTACTGTACCCCAAGAAAATGCAGGACTTGTAAACTTAGCAACCGATTTTCTTCCCAGCTCATCTAGTAACTCCCTATCGTTGTAGAGAAGTTCTAGCTTCTTTGCTACATCTTCTGGTCTAATAAGAGAACCCTGTGTTGCAAACTCTGTAGTTACATGGGCTACTGGCTCTACCAAAAGACCACAATCATTATAGAACTCATAATTTACTGTATGATTTCCTACAATCTGCGGTGCTCCTGTAACAGCATGTTCCATGTTTACAAGACCCCAACCTTCACCAATTCCGGTGTTGAGTCCAACATCACAGATATTATAAATCATGTTAAGTTTCTTGTCAGAAACCATCTGTGCCCCAATTTTTTTAGATGTAAACAGAATTCTGTCTTCTAAGTTATAGTACTTTATAAATTTAATAAGGTCTATGTAACTATCTTTGATACCCATATGAAGATACAAATGCACATTAGCTGGCTTGTCTTTAGCAAACATGGAGAAGGCTTCAATGGTGATGTCTGGTTTCTTTCTTGGCTGGTTCCGATTTGCATTTAGAACCATGAAAGAATCTACAAGAACTTCTCTATTTGGAATTTCAACAAAGTATTTATCCCTAACTTCCCTTCTAGTTGGAGCAACTTTAAAGAAAACTTCTGTATCCAAGCCATGAGGAATGATATCATACTTAATATCTGGAGCTGCGGTAGAGGCGACTTCCTTTCCAAACTCTGTATAAACCACAGTCCTATCAACAATGTCCATCTCTTCATACCATTCGGGGTCGTGCCTTAACCCATCTACGGGAAAGTAAACAACCACTTTTGGTTTTGGAGGTGCTTCTTTTTCTGTCAGAAGCTCTTTAATCTCTTTTAGGTATCTCTTAATAATCCAAATGTCATTGAGGATAAATACAATATCCGGCTTCTCTTTTTTAATTATGATGCTTAGTTTTCCAAGCCCATAAATATCTCCCGTATGGGAAATCCCTGCTGGGTAGATTTTGAATGGGTAGTCATGGGGGTCTCCCCAATAGTTGATACCCAACATTACTATCTCATACTTTTCTTTTGGAAACCTGCTTATTAGTGAATGTGCTACCCTTGAAAACCCTGTTGGTACTACTCCATCTGAAACCCATAAAACCTTTATTTTTCTTTCTGCCATGTTGTATTCCTTTCGTATTAAAGTAATCCTTCTCTTTCGTAATCATTCCCTAAATATCCGGGGAGACTTGCTTTCTGTGTCCCGGCTAATCTTTTTGTAGGCGGCAACATTAAGTAAAGCAGCTCATCCCAAATCCTTTGCAGACTCGCATTTCTAGACCGACCCATTTCAAGATTACTATAAGAGATTTCGTTATCTTTCCATGAAGCTAGATTCCATGCAGAGTTCTCCAAGCTGCCTTGCAAAACGATTGCTGCCGCCAAAAGCACGATGGGTCTCTCATCCTCTGCCATAATAACTGGTGGCTCATCAACTGAGAACCACTCATTAGGGTTTCTAGATACTAGACCAGAGGAGTCCATCGTGTACTTATTACTAAACCAAGAAGACTTTATAGCTGCTTCTATAGCTACATCTAACCAAGGTTGAGTGTACCTATAAGCTGTAGGGTCTACATCTCCTAGATAAAGACGAACAAACGGTATTAAATATCCCGGGTCAACTGTAGCCATTAGATTATACTCTCCATAATTGTGAAGTTTCCTACAAGAACTGTTGATACATTACCTTGAGCGTCTATCACTTCTCCCTCATGTCTGTACCATGTAGCTGGTCTTATATCTTCTGTATCTTCCGGAAGAACACTAATAACACAGACACCACTCGGAACACTAGTAATAATTATACCAGAAACTGTGCTTTTTTGCACTAGCAATTCTCCAGTATTTTCATTAAAAATTCCCCAAGAGACATCTGCACTGGTCAAGTCTTTTACAGTACCATCAAGATTGGTAACTGACATTGTTAAGTCTAAAGAGTCTCCAGCATAAAGAGAAAGATTTTCTGTAATCAGTGTCATATATTAAATATTCCTGTAAGATTCTCCACTTACATTTTGTATTAGGCTTTCTGAAGTTCTGATAATCTAGCTGTAAGAGTTTCCATAATCTTCTCAGATTTTTCCATCTCACGAGCAAGGTCTATCATTCTTCCAAGTACAGCTTCTGTCTTAATGTCACTTAAAACTTTTGTGAATGCAAAATATTTTAAGTCAATAATCTCTTTAAGTTCAGCATCCGAATACTGCTCATAGGGTTTAACCTCTGGCTTGGCACCATGCTGAAATGGAATAATCAATCCCAGTGCAAACTGTTTTTGATTCATTCGTCTAAAATAAACATCATCCTCATCACTCCAAATATCTATGATTTCGGATTCCGCTCCTTTTTCTCCCTCAAGAAGTACGCCCTCTGGTGAACCAGAGAATGGATTCTTAGTCGTAACGTATACTTTTCCTGTGGTAGTTTTTTTGTAGGAGGTAAAGGGAGCCCCCGCCTTTAATCTTTCGTGAACTGATAGTTCTGCCATTCCTTTATAATTCCTTTCTTAATTAAATTTTTTAGGGGGAGGTTTTGGCCTCCCCCATATTTTTGTTACACTTTAGTTAACGTGTAGAACACCGATACCTTGTGCATTATCAATCATAAGACCGAACTGCTGCACAATGTCCAAGTGCCAGTAAGGAGGTGTTGGCTGGTAGTCAGTCCATTCTTTTGAACGCTCTGGTCCAAAGGTAATGAACTCACCAACATTTTCACCAACCACTAGCGCATAGTTTTCACTGTACAGTGGGTTGTAGTCTTCAGGATTGTCCCAAACCTGATTGATGGCAATAATCGGAACACCGTAGTAGTTACCGAGATAGCCAGTTCTCATAAGTTCAGAAATTCTTTCGGGCACGTATCCAACATCACCAGCAGCAGTAGTGAAGAATGCAGCAAACTTGCTGATGGGTTGAACAACGGCACGAGTACCAATAATAGCTTTTGCACCGGAAGTAGTTTGGTTAATATGGTCAATCATATCTTCTAGTGCAGTATCAGTAATTACAGCACCGCAGTTAGTATAGTTATTTGGAGTATTACCCGGTCCCCAAATCTGTCCTAATGCAGTAAATACTTTATTCTGGTAGTAGTCACGTAGTTTCGCACCAGCTTCCGCTTTCAGCGAGGCAATAGTTCCAATCTCTCCAGATTCAAGTTCCCACTCATTTGCCAATACACCAACGATGGCTGAATCCAGCACATAGTTGATGCGGTCTGTCACAGTGATTTCATGCTTCAGACCAATCTGCCCGGGCACCCACGTGTGTACGTGAATCCCCTTGCGAATTTTCTTCACAAGGGAGTCACCGGGAGCAAGGTTACGAGTGTTCAAAATCATGCTAACGAAGTCAGTGGTGATATGATTGGGCTGAATATACTCCACAATCATCTGTGCCAAAGCCTCACGCTGAGAAGTATCTTTCATCATCCCAGCAATTGCTTCCTCGAATTTCTTTTCCATGTTAGTTAATATAACCTCCGTTTATTTAGTCGAGTTCGAAAGTCAAACTTCCGTCTGAAGTATGGAACTCAATTACCTGACCAACTTTTCTATCACTCATTGATGCAAGAGTCTTCAGTTTACCAGCATCTCCACCGTCTTCAGCTGTGTTAGCAACCTGAAGAAGTGAGCCCGGAACTGTGATACCAGCAGCATAGATATAACCACAGCCAGAAGTCACTGTGTAAGTTCCCTTTCCGAATGCGAGTGATGGCACACCGGATGGGATAGTTCTGCAGTTCTGATTACCGGGGTAAGTCAGATAGATGTCCGCATTAAACGGAGCATTTGCAGCTTGGTCCCAACCACCCTGACGCATAGCCCAAGTGAAACTCGGGATGTTCTGGATGAGAGGGGTAGGGCGGTTATCAACTGCCCAAGTAATAATTTGTTTTGCGTTCTTTGCTTCCTCTGCAGTTGCAGGGATGCGGAAACCGGGTAAGTCCGTCTGGCTACCCCAGTCATAGCTAAAGGTATGGGCTACAAAAATACCCAATCTACTTTCAACCACGTCGGCTACAGGAACTACACCAACGATTTCACTATCGTATTTATTAATCTCCACGTCTAAATCCTCCTAGTTATTTCTTTGACTCAAGTGATTTCAGATATGCAGCCAATTCTTTTGGTCCCACTTCTTCGGTTTTCTTACCACCGACTGGGGGAACAATAGGATTGTCTAGAGTATCTTCATTCTTTGAAGCCGAAGCGGTTTTAAAAGAAACAAGTTCTTGTACCATAAAGTCCACTTCTTCCTTTGCCATAGAAAGGAACATGTCTTTATTCTTGCCAAAATAGTCTTCATCCTTTTCAATTCCCGCTTCCTTGAATTGTAGTTTTACAGCATCTAACTTTTCAGCGTCTTCCTTTTCCTTATCAATAGCTGCTTTAAATTCAGCAAGTCCGTCTCTCTCAGCTTTAAGAGTAGCCAATTCAGCCTCTTTTGCAGTGACCATGGCTTCTTTCTCAGCAAGGGAAACTTTCAACTCTGCGTTTTCTTTAAGCAGTTTTTCTAGTTCTTCCATTGAATTCTCCTCCAATTTGTCTTCGTGTTTTCCTGCCACTTCTAATATCGGTGTCCTGCCTTCGTAAGCGGGCATTCCTACTAGAGTAACAGCTCTAAGGACAGTATCTCGAAGTTCTTCAATACCTTCCTCAGTTGTACTTGCGTTGGCAAATAGAATCTCCCAAGAAAGTTGTAGTGGTTTCTTGTCGTGATACATTTGCTTGACAAGGTCTACATCTTCCGGATTTTCCTTACTCCAAAGAGCAGCCAATCCCATAATTTGATTCTTAAATTTCTTTAGGTGAGTAATCACCCCGATAGGTCTGGAGTAGTCATGTCCATCATTGATAGACCCTTCGGCCATTTTGATAGGCATATAAACTCCCGTCTTTATCAGATTGTCGAACTCCTCAGCTGGCACACGTTGTTTGTTGGCATTCGGCTTATCATCTGTTAGAATAAACTTAGTCCATGTTACCGCAGGGTTTAAGTTTATTGCTGAGAAAGCCTCCTTATCCTCTTCGGCCAGTGCTTCCAACATGAGGAATTCAGTTACGAGTTTTACTTGTTTTTCCATTTATCTGAATACCTCTCCCAATAGCTGTCTTACCCACAGCTATTTCCTATTCGCTATTAATAAGTATAACATACTTTGAGTTTTTATGTCTATTATACCCTTATTTGTCCAAATTTTCTTCTAAATATGCTACAGCACGCAATAAATTAGGAACACTGTCTTTAAATTTACCCAAACCAGTATTACAATTCGGGCATAAGAGGCCCCTAACTTTTCCCGTAATATGGTCATGGTCTACATGAGGGGTAGACATTTCCTCATTACAAATCTTACATCTATTACCCTGTGCTTCAATCATATTAGTATGTTCTTCTATAGTAAGACCATATTTCTTTTTTATGTGGTACTTATAAGAAGCTGCTCTCATCTCTTCTGGATGGGCTTTATTCCATTTATCTCGAGCTGCCTTAAATTTTTCTTTATTTTTATTGTAATAATCTCTAAAACGTGCTGCATTTTGTTTAGCATACTCTTCTGGATTTGCTTCTTTTTTCTTTCTTGTCCATTTAGCAACACTTTCACGAATCTTTTCTGGATGTTCTTTATAATATTGTTTTGTTTTTTCGTTCACATGCTCTTTATGGCTTAGATAATATTTTCTACGGCTCTCTTTTACCTTTTCTGGATGCTCTTGTCTATATTTTATTCGATATTCTTTACGTTTTTCTGGAGTTACCATTTTTATCCTTTCGATTTATCCGTTTTTAGGGTTCGGAGCTCCCTGTTTTGGTCCGGGTTTTGTCTCAGAAGGTGGTTTAGCCGGATTGTTCCCGGGTGTAGAAGGTCCTTCTGGAGCACGACTGTTAGGTAGTGGAGCAAACTCCTCGATACCCTTTTCCTTCAACGTCTTATTTTCTTTTTCTTTGATGTTGATTTCATCATCCCAGTCATAACCAAAGTACTTGTCATAGCTGGTTCTTGAAAGTCCACCACTCTCGTAAAGCTTTCCAAGAGCTCCAACAAATGCTGCAAAGTCTACGAGCTGAAGAGGCTCAAAAATAATATCAGGTTCAGAAGCGAACTTGTTATCTTGAGCTACTTTATCAATTATCATTTCAAGAATGGTGATAATCTTCATACGCATATTCTCCATGGTCTTTACAGGAGACATAGAAGCGTATTGTGCGTCTGAAGAATTACTCTTCTCAGACTCACCAGTAATCAAAATGCGTGGGAACCCTAAAGCAAAGATAATGTCTTGGTTCACCTCACGATACTTGGTATCATCTGTCAAAACTTCTACTGGAGGAAACACCCAAGAAATATCTAGTGTGTGGTTTCCATAAAGAGTATAGATGCGTTCAATGTCTCTTTCAGAAGAATCTCTCCACGCTAGCTGTGACCGAATAGCATTCAACTGCTCTTCCCCATCTTTTTCAAGAAGTGGGAAGTCCCTATCACCAAGCTTTACAACCATGATAGCAGAAATAACTCTAGAGGCAATAGAGTAGTCCATACGCCTTAGGTTTCTTTTGTGCTTCATGGCTTCAATAGCTGGGTAAAGATATGAAATCGGATAAGCTGTGTCCGATAAAACCTTACGTCTAATTACAAGAGTACCATCTACTTTAACCTTAGTCTTTCCAGCATTAATCTGAGCTACGAAGACCGGATACTCTGCTTTCAATTTCATGAACATTTCAGGGTCTTTATTCCCATCTGGATATTCTCCCTGATGCTGAATAAAGTAGATTAGGTCTTCCGGAATTTCTACAAAGTAAGTCGGTTCATCCGATAGAATGTTCTTTTCAACTTCTACACTCATCGGGTCACGCAACCACATATTTGTAGGCAAGACCAAAGTATTATACTTCTTGATGTTTAATTTCTTTAGAGTTTCTTTCCCTACAGGGTCATAATGAACCTCCGGAAAAACAAGTCCGGAAATCAAAAACTCTAAAGCCATTGCTTCAGCAAACTCTTGTAGCTTAGGAAGGATAGCTTCGAAGACTCTGAACTCATTGTCTGTCAAATCTCCTTTACTTAGAGTTAGACCATTGATTCCTATATCTACCATCTTATTAACTACAGAAGCAGCAAGAGGGTCACGCCTGTAAAAGAAGCGGCAAGCTTCCACCATCTTCTTAAATTCTTTAGCATCAGCAAACTCCATCTTATCTACATCAGAGGGAGACCAAGGGTTACCCCCAACACTCTTCATGTAGTGATAGGTAGCCTTAGCAAGCTTTGGCTCCACCTCTGCTTCTTTTGCTACAATACCAAATCCAACA
>Ga0105097_10000169_pt1 | contig 26670 bp, 25 predicted proteins | sample PPLLak12cMay2015_FD_87035 | JGI IMG/M metagenome (GOLD analysis project Ga0105097, IMG submission 87035) | Freshwater sediment microbial communities from Prairie Pothole Lake near Jamestown, North Dakota, USA - PPLs Lake P7 Core (1) Depth... | ecosystem: Environmental > Aquatic > Freshwater >...
AACCAGGCTTCCAGCGGATTAGGCCGGATTTTCGGTTTGTTTGATCGATCATGCGTAGATCAAACTCGGCATTATAAATAGCCAGCAAACGGCTAAAGAAAATTCCCCTTAATTCCTGCCAGAGAGAAATCCACGCAGGCGCATTTTGAATCATCTCATCCGTTATTCCGTGAATCCGGGAGGATTCAGGCGGGATCGGACCACGAGGGCGTACGAGAGAATTCATTAAAATACTGCCATCTGAATCAAGGACAACGATTTCAACGATTTCCGCATTGGAATCCAAACCAGTGGTTTCCGTATCCAGGAAGATCGGTTTTTGACTGCAAAATTCCCTGGCAGTCTGGATCGCTGCAATTCGCGCTGAGGGGGTGGGGAGGACGCTCTCCAAGAGACTCACCGCTGCCACATATCGAATTGATCCAATTTAAATGTGAAGCCAGGGGTATTCAGAGCTTGTATGAAAACTCCAACCTTGGTTGCATCCTGGTAGCTAGGATTTGTAGTTTCATCCACCTTTTTCCCGTTTATATACAGGGTTAGTTTTGATTCTTCAGCCAAGACTCCCAGGCGGTTGGTTTGATTCGACCCGGGATTGATCTCATTACTGGATGTTGCCTCGATCAGCGTTTGATAACGTGAACCATCTGAGAGCACAAGCGAATATTTGCCTTCGCAAGACACTCCATAATAAAATCCTTCGCCGGTTGAATAATCCGGAGAGCGAAACACAAGCCCGTATTGATCCCTGCCAGCGCAGGATTGAGGGTTGAATGTACCTTCCAGGTAGAAGTTGCTCATCCCGCGATCAGTCAGCCGCCAACCCCTCCATCCGTTGGCAGCATAGGAACTCATCACCATAGCACCATCGCTAAGCGTGATGCGGGTGTACCCGTCGTCGTAACCTGAGGCATCAATGCCAAACGATTTTCCGGAGTTCATTGGATTGCTGTAAGCAGGAGATCCAAGTTGTGAAGTGAAATCCTGAGGAGCGGGGGTGTTTGTCGGTTCCGGGGTTAGGGTTGCTGTGGGCGGTACCACGGTGATGGTTGGGTTTTCAAATGTCTCCGTGGTGGTGGGACTTGGCATGAGTTGGGATAAAGCACTTTGGGTTGCCGTCCGCGCGGATGCAACCTGCGTGGAGATTAGATCGGTATTATTTTGCTTATTTCCAAAAGGAAAATTACATGCGATCGTGAGAATGAGGATAAAACCCAGAAGAGAGATACTTTTTTTCATCTGATAATTATACGACATTGAAGTGACGGTTGTTTTTTATCAAGATCTGAGGATGAGAGGAGGAGTATTGTATAATCTCTAAACTTACCTAATGAAAACGCATGTGATTCATCTTGCGGCTCACGATGATTACCATTCCACCAGGGATCAAATGACCTGGGCAAAATCAGCACGGATATTACTGGTGCTGCCCAGGAAGGAGCGGATATTAAGAACCCGTTTGGATCTGGTTCTGCTGGATAGACAGGCAACTGCATTAGGTACGCAGCTGGCGTTAGTGACAGATGATGAAGTGGTTTTGGGAAACGCAGAGGAACTTAGGATCCCTGTATTTGAAACCATCAAAGAAGCTCAGAAAAAAACTTGGAAAGTCACCGGAAAAAAGAAACCGATGAGCTTCTTCCACAAACCCGGAAGATCTGTGGGGGTAAAGGAATATCCAAACCAATCCAGGTTCCGGGTCGATCTTGGAAACACCTGGACCAGGGTGATCGTGTTTTCCCTGGGAGTTTTTGCAGTTATTGCACTTCTCCTGGTTCTTTTACCTGAAGCAGAAATTGAAATAACACCTGCGACCAGATTGCAGGAAATGCAATTTTCAATAATGGCTGACCCCCGTGTGGAGCAGGGAAATATATCGGGTTTAGTTCCTATAAGGACGATTTCGATCGCGGTGACCGAAACCGAAACAAGGAATTCAAGTGGAACGATCACTGTTGGGGATAATCCTGCCACCGGGGAATTGGAAGTCAGAAACCTGACCGATTCAGAGATCACGGTTCCGGCTGGTACCATTTTCAGAACGCTGATGGAACCCATTCAGCGATATCAGTCCACCAAACCGATCAAGCTCGCTCCCCAGATAGGGAGCACATCCACGGTCCCTATCCAGGCAATCAACCCTGGTGAAGCTGGAAATGTCGATAAGGGGATGGTTACTGGCGTTGAGGGTCAAATTGGTTTGTGGATCGCAGTGACAAATCCTCAAAACCTTGGAAATGGATCTGACCGCCAGATAGCCGCACCGATGGAACAGGACTTTAGAGAACTTGAAAAAGCGCTTGATCTCGAACTGGAAAAATCTGCATTCAAAGCGATACAGACGGCTTCAGAGGAGGGAAGTATCATTCTCCCTGAAAGTATAAAGATTGAAGATGTACTCACCCAAAATCAAGATCCTGAGGCAGGAACTCCTGCTGATACGCTGACACTAAAAACAACTGCGCAGTATTCAGGATCTTTCATTGATATTAAAGATATCCAGACCGCAGCCAACCTAATTTTGGATGCAAATCTCCCCAAGGGGTACAAACCATCTGAAAATCCAGTAGAGGTGGAAGTTCTTTCAACCAATGAACTGGAGGGCAGTTTTCTGATAAAAGCTTCTCGAAATATTTCTGCGAGGATCAGTCCAGAACAGATTTCCCAGTTTGCAGCAGGAAAAACACCTGAAGCTTTTCTCACATCTCTCCCTGGTATTATTGCAGTGGCAGAAGCCCCCAGGATTCAAATTTGGCCATTTTTCCTGGGGAGGTTCCCCTTTCTATCCATGCGCATACACATAAAAGCAACCCTGTGACGAATATCAAAAATCCGAAAATAATTATCGCTGTCGATCCAGGGGACCGTAGGATTGGAATTGCCATCAGCGACGAGACGGGAAGTCTGGCAAGGTCGATGGGTGTAATTATTCACAAATCCCGCCATGAGGATGCTGCGAGAATTATAAAAATGGCAACTGATCATGATGCCGGCACAGTAATTATAGGCGCAGCATACGGTGATGATGGCAAAGAAACTCCAGCAAGTCGCAAGGCAAGCCGGTTGGCAGATGAAATCATATCAAAAAGTGACATAAAGGTAATAATGTGGGATGAAAGTGGATCGACCCAAAAAGCAAAGGAAATCAAAATTCTGACCGGTGCTGGGAAAAAGCAGCGGAAGGGTCACCAGGATTCAACAGCTGCGGCGATCATCCTTCAGGATTATTTGGATTCGAACCAATTCAATAATCAGGTATTCGCATGAAAAAGGGCTGTGTTGCTGGTATTCTAGTTTTTTTGGTGATTGCTGCCAGCTTGGGTATCATTTATCTATTTATTTCCGTGATTCCAAGCCAGGTGAATTCGTCATTTGGATCCCCCAATCCTGCTTTATCGCCGGTACAAAGAATTCGCTACGCTTTTGAACTTTTTGTAAATAAAGATGAGCTCTATTCGCCTTCCGGCCTTTACCAGACCCAATTCGTGGATTTTGACATCGAGAACGGAGAGGCGGTTTCTTCCATCAGTGCGCGGCTTGAAGAGACGGGATTTATTCCGGATGCAACATTATTCAACCATTTGTTGATTTACACCGGGTTGGATACGTCCATCCAATCAGGTAGATTCGAATTAAGCTCATCGAAAAGTCCTGTGGAAATTGCCTTAATACTTAATGATCCCCTGGAAGTACGGATCCCGTTTTCGGTTTTACCAGGTTGGCGGCTGGATGAAATTGCAGATTCCATCCAATCCTACCAGTTTGAATTTACCAGGGATGATTTTCTAAATGCTGCCAGGGAACCTTCATCAGTCAATATTACACCCCCCTTTGAGGGGGGTATGTCACTGGAAGGTATGATTCGTCCAGGAATTACCTATGTGAAAAAAAATGTTGGATTGACTGAATTTATCGCAGCCTTACTAATAATCAAAGAAGATCAACTCAATGGGGGGATGCAGGAAGCTTTCAGGGCAAAGGGTCTCAATAATTACCAGGCGATAATTCTCGCTTCCATCGTTGAAAGAGAAGCAGTTCAACCGAACGAAATGAAATTAATTTCCTCAGTTTTTCTCAACCGGTTGCAGCAAGGCATGATGTTTCAAAGCGATCCCACCGTACAATACGCAATAGGATTTGATGAGCAAACTGCAAGCTGGTGGAAGAACCCACTCACGTATGATGACTTGAAGATCAATTCGCCGTATAATACCTACCTATTCGGCGGATTGCCACCATCGCCAATAAGCAATCCAAGCCGGGAAGCGCTGGAGGCGGTGGCATTTCCGGAAAGAACGAATTACTTGTTTTTCCAGGCCAAGTGCGATGGATCTGGCTTTCACAATTTTGCGGAAACATACGATGAACATCTTGCCAATTCGTGTAATTAGATCTGGAGGTTACATATGAGTTCCGTTTTAGGGATCGATGTCGGTGGTTCTGGTATTAAATCGGGAATCGTTGACATTGCGAGTGGAAAAATGATCTCCGAAAGGATCCGGGAAGATACCCCGCCTGATGGCGATCCATACGAAATATCAAAGATAATTCATCGAATGTATGAATCATTTTCCTGGGAGGGTCCGGTAGGAGTGGGGTTCCCCGCGGTTATCCTTGACGGAGTTTCCTTCAGCGCGGCGAACATATCTGAAAAGTGGATCGGATTAAATGTTAATGAGTTACTTTCCAAAGGAACAAAATGTCGAGTCCACACGGTCAATGACGCGGATGCAGCGGGTGTGGCAGAAATGGATTTTGGCGCGGGTCGAGACCGGAAACACGGGGTTGTTATGATGATCACCCTGGGAACGGGAATTGGATCGGCGATCTTTGTGGATGGAATCCTGGTTCCGAATACGGAATTAGGGCATTTGATCATAAGAGGCAAGGATGCAGAAAAATGGACCTCCGCTGCAGCAAAAGAGAAACAAAAATTGAGCTGGAACAAATGGTCCCATCGTCTGCAAATTTACTTCGATTACCTCGAACACCTGTTTTCTCCCAATCTCTTCATTATTGGAGGGGGGGTTAGCAAGGATGCAGAGAAATTCATTCCAAAAATCAAGACAAGGGCGAAGATGTTTCCGGCACAGTTCCAGAACCGGGCTGGGATTATTGGCTCAGCATTGTATGCTGCCACGAAAGAGAACCTATTTTGAGTGATAATTCTTTTGGAAAACAAAGATCCCCGGAAAAAACCGGGGATCTTTGTTATATTCCAATTGCCAACAATCAATTCATGGCCTCATACCCTGGGCCATCCGTAAAGAAATCATAGTTCAACTTGATATCCGGGGTCAGATCAACCCGCTCTCCGTTCTGTAATTCCCTGGTGTTTGTAAGGTGGATTGGTTTGCTGTTGAAGTCCAGCAAGTCATACGGTTCGTCAAATCCCAGTGTGCCGGAAGGCATGGAGATCCTTTCTCCGCCTTTAGCCTTGAATGCAGCAGGTACTTCATCTTCTGGGTAAATAGCCAGAACCGGGCATTCTCTCACGCAAGCGCCGCAATCGATGCAGGTTTCGGGATCAATATAAAACAAAGGATAATGGTCCTGAGGTTTTCCCGGCACAATACACTCCACCGGGCAGACTGTCACACACCCGCCATCCCGAACGCAAAGGCTTGTGATTATGAATGTCATAATTGGATAACCTTACGCCAGGAATTTTGTTTCAACGTCTTTCCAATCGATAATCGGCCAAATGGCTGAAAGGTAATCCGCACGGCGATTTTGATATTTCAAATAATACGCGTGTTCCCATACATCGATCGTCATGAGGGGGGTGAGACCTTCGGAGAGGGGACAATCCTGGTTGGCAGTAGAATGGAGAATTAGTGAACCATCTGATTTTTTACTCAACCAAGCCCAGCCGGAGCCAAAGCGGGTGAGCCCTGCTTTTTCCATCTGTTCTTTAAATCCGGCAAATCCTCCAAAGGTCGAATCGATCGCTTCTGCCAATTTCCCTGATGGTTGACCGGAGCCATTTGAAGTTAGATTCTCCCAGTAGAGAGAATGATTATAGTAACCGCCGCCGTTGTTCTTGACGGCTGCACGGACATCTTCCGGAATACTCGAAAGGTCCTTAAGTATTTCGATGATGGATTTCGAGGCGAATTCCGGATATTTTTCCAGGGCTGTGTTCAGATTTTTTGTGTATGTCGCCTGGTGCTTGGCATGGTGGATCTCCACCGTCATAGCGTCGATCACTGGTTCCAAAGCAGAATATGCATACTTCAATCGCGGTAATTCGAAAGGCATTTTAACCTCCTGTTGATTAGTTTGCCCGACATTCCTTGAAAATTGTAACGGGTTGATAGCTGATTGTCAAATTCAGTCACAAAGTGAATTGGCGTTTATAATTTGCGGCTACTCATGAAACGCTCCGGTGATGAAATCTCCATCTCGCCATACCTGGTACTTGGAATTGGTATCCTGGCTGTATCCACAGCATCCATTTTTATCCGGTACGCGCAGCAAATGGCTCCCTCTCTGGCTATCGGTGCTTTTAGGTTGCTTATCGCCGCTGCCATCCTGGCTCCATTCGCACTCTCCAGGAAAATGCCTGAAATCAAAGAATTCGACCGGAATAAATGGCTGCTTTCCATCCTGGCCGGAGCATTTCTAGCCTTCCACTTCGCCGCCTGGATAACTTCACTGGAGTACACATCTGTGGCGAGTTCTGTTGTTTTGGTGACAACCGCGCCACTTTGGGTGGCGATATTTTCCCCGATCGTACTCAAGGAGAAAATATCCTTCCTGACAGTTGTCGGTATCATCGTAGCGCTGATCGGCAGCCTTATCGTAACAGCCGGCAACTTCTGTCAATTTTCTGGGGAAGGATTATCCTGCGATGGTTTGGTTGACCTGAGTGACAGCCGGGTCATTGTTGGAGATCTCCTGGCATTACTTGGGGCGTTTCTTTCTGCCGGTTATCTTCTGGTTGGCAGAAAATTACGGAAAACCACACGTTTGTTGACTTACACATTCCTGGTCTATGCTATCGCAGCGGTATGTATGGCAGGGTTGATGATTCTCCGTCAAACCCCTTTCATTGGATATTCTTGGCTCGCATACCTTCTGTTTTTTGCTCTGGCAGTGATCCCGCAGCTTCTAGGTCATACTTCCTTCAACTATGCGCTACGGTATAAATCCTCTGCGTTGGTTTCAGTGGCATTATTGGGAGAACCTGTGGGCACGGTGATTCTCGCTTTTTTTCTTTTGAATGAATTCCCTTCTTCAACTGAGATCACCGGCGGAATCATCATATTATTCGGGATTTACCTTGTCACCCGAACCAATGGTGAATAAGTAGGATTAATACTCCTATAAATGATCCCGACCATAAAGTTGATTGATTTCATGGATGCGTAGTTGCAGGGATTCGTCCATTACGTTGGCAGCCATACGCCAGGTCCAGTTGCCACCCAATTTTCCGGGAAAGTTCATCCTAGCTTCAGAACCCAGGCTAAGAAAATCCTGCAAGGGGGCAAGAGACATCTTTGCCACGGAAGCCCAGACGGACCGGATCATGTCCCAGGAAATATCCATTCCAGACCGGGAAAGATATCGCCTGCAAAAATCGCGTTCTGTTTCGGGAGCAGAATCATACCACCCTCTAACAGTATCATTATCATGCGTACCGGTATATGCGACGCAATTAAACGGGTAGTTATGCGGTAGAAATGGGTCTTCCGAATCGGTCGAAAATGCAAATTGAAGGATTTTCATTCCCGGGAGGGTAAATTTATCCCTGAGCGCGATCACATCCGGTGTGATCTCACCCAAGTCTTCGGCAATGATGGGGAGGTTGCCTAATGATTCTTGGATCGATTTGAGAAATGAATTCCCGGGTCCCTTGACCCATTTTCCAATCTCCGCAGTGGGCATACCAGCAGGGATTTCCCAGTACCCGGCAAAACCTCGAAAGTGATCCAATCGAAGGAAGTCAAACTGCGCCAGGTTTGATTTGATCCTCCGGATCCACCAATGATAACCATCCTTTTTATGGGCGTTCCAGCGGTAAAGTGGATTTCCCCAAAGTTGGCCAGTGGGTGAAAAATAATCAGGAGGTACACCAGCAACTGCTGTAGGCCTTCGATCCTTGTTGAAATAAAACAATTCCGGTTCTGACCATGCATCCGCGCTATCCAATGAAACAAAGATTGGAATATCTCCGATTATTTGAATACCTTTAGAATTTGCATACTTCTTCAAAGCAGACCATTGCCGGTTGAAAATGAATTGCAGGAAGTAATTATAGGAAATGCTCTCTGGGTGCTCCCTTTCGAAGTCAACCAGAAATAGGTTTTCCCGCAACCGAAACTCTTTAGGCCAATCCTGCCAGGAAATTCCGCCAAAGAAACTTTTTACAGCCATAAAAAGTCCAAAATCTTTCAACCAAAAAGCGTGATCCTCGCAGAACTTTTCATATTCTTCACGCAAGGCGCGTCGCCTTGTTTGTTGAAAGTGCTTGAAAGCAATTTGCAAAAGCTTCTGTTTCCATTCCATTACAGCCGGGTAATCCACTGCATCTCGTGGAAAACCTGGTCTGAAACTCAAATCATCCAATTTCAGGAGACCCAGATCGAGAAGCATTGTGAATGAGATTAAATAAGGGTTACCAGCGAAGGCGGAAAAACACTGGTACGGCGAATCTCCGTATCCAGTGGGACCCAGAGGAAGGACTTGCCAAAGGGAACAGCCCGAGCCATAAAGAAAATCCACCCAGCGGTAAGCATCCGGTCCAAGGTCACCGATCCCATCGGGGCCTGGTAGGCTGGAGGGATGTAAAATTATACCGGCGCGTCTATGTTCGACCATTTCCCACCTTTTTTGAATTTATCAGGGAAAGGTATAAGCGCGTATATTCAAACGCAGATTTATTCCACGAAAAATCCACCTGCATTGCATTATTTTGAATTTGTTCCCAGCGATTTTTATTTGGAAAATCTTGTAACGCTGAAACCAATCCATCGGTGAAGTTGGTGACATCGGGGTACCTAACAAGATATCCGGTTTTGAATTTGCGGGGTTTGGAAACGATCGTGTTTTTCAAGCCTCCGGTTGAGGTAGCTACTGGGATGCAGCCATATCGCATGGCGATCATTTGAGAAAGACCGCATGGTTCATATCTGGAAGGCATGAGAAGGATATCACCCCCGGCGTACATACGATGGGAAAGATCGGAATCGAATTTCAAACAAGCCCTGAACCGTTTATGGAATTTCTTCTCAAGTTTCAGACATAACTTTTCAAGTTGCTGGTCACCGCTCCCTAAAAATATAGCCTGCCAGGTATTATCTCCTAGCGCCTGGAGGGTCTGAAGGGCAATATCAATTCCTTTCTGAATATCGATGCGGCTAACAAGGATCAGCAATGGTAATTTTTCATTCACTGGGAGATTGAGTTCCTGTTGCAAGGTAAGCTTATTTTTTACTTTTTCCTGCAGAGAATCCGAATCATAGCGATATGAAATGACTGGGTCGCGACTTGGGTTCCACAAATTAGTATCGATTCCATTCAGAATCCCCGTGATCTTATCGCGATTTTTTTTCAAATATCCATTCAAGCCACAACCGAATTTTGGGGTTTGAATTTCTTGTGCGTATTGTGGAGATACTGAAACGATCCTGTCCACTGAAGAAAGCCCCATCGGCAGGGGATGCTCCCGAGCCCAGATCGGCAAGTCGGGGTCGGGGGAGGGGGATATCTGGAATTCATCGAGAGAGGATTCGGTTCCAGCCCCCATAAAAGGCAGATTGTGGAGGGTAAGAACGGAGAATGGAACCTTCAATATTCCTCGTTGAGCATTCAAGTAAGCGGCTAGGGCGGTATGCCAGTCATTTACATGTAATATATCGGGTTTCCAATTTATGAAATCCAAAAGACGTAGGGATGCGATCGAGAAAAGGGAATATTTTAATAAGTCATTGGATGTGTCGTGATTATAGACAGATGCTGATCGATGAATGATCTCCGTATCGACCAGGAAAAATGTCACCCCGCCGCTTTGGGTGGAAAACACTTTCACGGGGAAAGCTGCTGACTTCGATTGAATCGAATATGTTGCAACCGGAGCCGATTTTTTATAATTCTGATCGATCTGTGGATGATAAGGGATAGCGACCCGAATATCTATCCTGGATGAATTGCCTTCGGGAGCACGGATCTGGGATAAAGCCAACGGTAGAGCACCAGCAACATCACCCAAACCACCTACTTTAATGAAAGGAACGGCTTCATAAGCGAGGAAAAAAACTTGAATGGAGTTGTTGAAGGCCTTCAATTATTTTCCTCAAGTTATTTGGAGGCTTCGAAATAATCCTTAGATACCATCTCCAAAGGACCTTCATGGAGGGTTTTAATAAGTTCAATGGAAAGTTTTGATTTTTGTTCGGCATCCTGCCTGGACCAGGTTCGGCTCTTGATTTCAAGGAAGCTTCCAAGGGAGGGATTGATCATTTTATCGATATTGATGAAAAATTCCTCACCCTTATAATTTACAAGGAAGCGTTGCCGATCCTTCTCAATTTCCACCTCTTTCACAGGTTGAAAATATTCCCGATAGAATCGTAGACTCTGTGTTGCCGGTGCCAGGTACCTGGAACGGGAGAGGAGAACATCGTGCGGAAAGCGGAATTCCACAGCCTCCCCGATCAGGGTGAGACGTGATCGTACATTGGTAATCTGTCCGCGATCGTCTATAAAATGATCCTCCCGGTACCGCAGGAAACCCTGGCTTTCATCCTCGAAAATAAAATAAGTGTCGTATTCGTGGTAATGTCGCCGGCGAAGGATCTCGACCCTGGAGGACTCAAGGGCTTTGATCACTTGTTCAGGTTCAGTAATTGCAATCTTGGCCTGAACCTCGAAACTTTCCTCCTCGGTTAAACCACCCACTGCGATCAGTTTTGAAAGAACAGATTCTTCACGCTGGATTAGAAATGTGTCTATTTTCCGGGCATAATCCTGGGCTTCCCGAAGAATCTCTGATTCATTGATCGTGAGGAGCACCTTATCCTGCATGAGCCATTTACCATCCACCATCACATCGGAGACATCGCTCGATTTAGCGGAATAGACTAATTGCGCATAGGTAGCGTTTGGATCCCGCTGAAAGTGAGGAGAGCTGTGAAGCCGGGAAAGGTCAACCAATATCAGGTCGGCCCGCTTACCCGATTCTATCGAACCTGTGATATCTCCGATATGGAGGGCTCTTGCGCCCATCGAAGTTGACATTTCCAATGCCTGCTGCGCAGGGAGCGCTGTTGGATCATTGCTGGTAGTCTTCGCAAGGAATGCGGCCAGGCGGACTTCTTCGAACATATCCAGGTCGTTGTTTGATGCAGGACCATCAGTACCGATCCCGACATTCAATCCATTATCAAGCATTCTTTTTACTGGCGCTGCCCCAGAGGCGAGCTTCAAATTGGACGAAGGATTATGCGCTACCCCGGAATGCGCGTGCAGCAGTGTGCGCATTTCTCCATCGTCGATCCAAACACAGTGGGCAGCGAGAACCTTGGCTTCCAGCAGTCCCTGCTTTTTTACCCAGGGCACTACAGGCATTCCCTGGTCCCGACGCATATTTTCAACCTCTAGTTGGGTTTCGGAAATATGTATCTGTAGAGGGATATCAAACTCCATCGCCAATTCAGCGGATGCCCGCAAAATTTCCGAAGTACAAGTATAAGGAGCATGGGGGGCGATGGAAGGCACGATCAATGGATGACCCTTCCACTTTTTTATGAATTCCCGGGAATACTCAAGTGACTCTTCGTAGAATTTGGCATCCGGAGTGGGGAATTTCATAACACTCTCTCCGCACACTCCCCGCATCCCCGCTTCCGCTGTGGCTGAGGCAACATCGTCTTCAAAGTAATACATGTCTGCGAAGGTGGTAACACCGCTGCGAATCAGTTCAGCACAAGCAAGGCTGGTTCCAAGTCGGACAAATTGAGGAGACACAAATTCCCTCTCAACAGGCATCATATATCCCATCAACCACACATCCAACCGGAGATCATCTGCAAGGCCGCGGAGGAGGGTCATGGGCACATGCGTGTGAGCATTGACTAAACCAGGCATGAGAATTTTTCCTTGGCAATCGATCGTGCTGGATGATTCATACCTGGCTCTGAGTTCGGATTCGGGACCCACCTCGAGGATTTTTTGTCCGCGGACTGCAACCGCACCTGAGGGAACCTGGGACTTTGAAGAGTCCATCGTTAGGATAAAGGCATTTACAAGAAGAATATCAACTTTTTCCATAATTTCTCCTGCTTCGAGGTGATTTTAACTCAAATTCCTGCGGACGAAATCAAGGAGCATGTTTTGTTTCCATTTATCAACGGATGCGGACGGTCCGGCAAAGAACCTGGTTATTTGATTCTTATCGCTCTTCCAATTCCAAAGAAGAATAATTTCTTGACGGAACTGATCCTCCCCGGAAAATAATCCCAGGCACGGTTCTAAAATTCCTTGAATCATTGTTTGGAAAGCGCGTTTAAAAATGTCAGGTGAATGCGCATCATCGATTTGATGAAAAACCAGAACCGGTAAAAGTTCATTAGGAAATAACATTTCTTGATTGTTTCTTAAAGGGTTGGAAGTAAAGACATGCAAGGGTACATTTACCTGCTTCAGGCTAGCAAGCACAACTGAAGTAAGGGTTTGATCACCTTCTCCAAATATATTCTCAGCGAGCCTGTTTTGTATCATTTCCCGAACAGGTTCGATCAAGTCATCAGCAGCGGATGCGTCCTCAGCCCGGGCGGTGATTCGAATATCAACCAAACCCGGGTGGGCGAGTAGGCCAACGGTGGGATTTTTTGATTTTTCAAGATCCGAGATGATGTCATCTACTGCAGATTCACCGATTCCCGAACAATGCAAAATGCAGGATCGTATCTTTGATTGAAGCTGATATTTGTTTTGTATGAAAGGCAGAATGCTTTCCAGGAGAATTATCTGCATTTCCCCTGGAACACCGGGAAGAGAAGCGACTACCTTATCTTCGAATTCCACAACGAAAGCAGGGGCTGTTCCAACCGGGTTATTGATCGGGATGCTGCCTTGAGGGATATATGCCTGGTTACGGTTATTTTCTGTCGCGGTGCGGTTTAGTAAAGAAAACCTTCTTTGAATCGCCTCCCAAAGAGGTGCCTGAAACTCCAATTCACGGTCAAACGCAAACGCCACCGCAGCCCGGGTGGGATCATCTACGGTCGGACCCAAGCCCCCGGTAGTGATGACAATCTCAGCCCGGGACAGTGATTCACGAATCATTACCGCGATGCGATTCTTATTATCACCTACGATCGAGGTTCGATAGAGGTCAATGCCATGATCACGCAAATGGTGGGCAATGTAGGCAGTATTGGTGTCAACGTTATCCCCAAGAAGGAGTTCCGTTCCAATAGCGATGATTTCAGCAGTGGGCATTATTCAATTGTAACAGTCAGAAGGATCGAAAACTGTATGCTCTACGAAAACCAACGAAAATCAAGGATTTGGAAGATCTTGCATGAAATAAGAACCAAATCGAAAAACCTGTTTGATCCCGATTGCTCCAGGGATTTCCTAGCGGGTTTTATCCTGTTGTTGATAAAGTAGCGCTTCCCTTATCTGTAGATCTGCATTACGGATTTTCCTCGCCAGATCAACGGAGAGATTGTACATGACTAAATAACCAAGCTCAGGATTGGATTTACACAATTCAAGGAACTTCGTCCTGGTGATTTTCAATAAACGCGTATTATCCTCCTGCGCAATTGCGCTGGCCGAACGGATTCCCTCATCCACAAGCGCAATTTCTCCAAAACTTTGACCGCGTCTCAACAAAGCGATGGGAGAAGGTTTATTTGATTTCTTATGAGAGGGGGCTACTAAGTCAGGATTCACCAGGATCTCCACCAAACCCTGCTCGACCAAATAAAGTTCTCCCTCCCGTGTGTTCTCTGAGAAAACGATCTCTCCCTTTCTGAATTCCAATTCTTCGCAAAGCGATTCAATTAATTTCAATTGGCTGCCATTCAAGTTGTAAAACAAATCTGTTTCAATCAGGAAATTGTTATACTTGGACATGAGTCATTCCCTTTTCGGAGTTGATATTCTTAGAAATCATACAACATAATTGCTTGAAATTCAATTTACATGACAAAAAAGAAAACATGGAATCAGGTTTTAGGCAAGTTAGGAGAATCACTGGCTGAGCGATTTTTCCTGAAACACCGATATCTGATTTTAAATAAAAATTACCGAACGCCATACGGTGAAATTGACCTGGTTGTTGAAAAGGATGGAGAAATTGCATTTATTGAGGTTAAAACCAGGACAGGGAACGAATTTGGATTTGGTGAGAGTTCTGTAAATGCCCAAAAACTGGAGCACCTGGTCGCTTCCGCAGAGCACTATATGGGGGTTGAACCTGTTGATACAGAAAACTGGCATATCGATGTGCTTGCGATACAAATGAACGAAAATAAAGTACCGGAATATGCCTGGTTTGAAAATGTTACTTGAGTTTCCCTTAAAACCTTTGATCTTAGTGGTTGGACCCACTGCTGTGGGTAAATCCAAGTTTGCAATACAGCTTGCAGAAAAGGTCAAAGGTGAGATCATTTCTGCGGATTCAAGGTCTTTTTATAGAGGGATGGATATTGGAACTGCCAAGCCAGGTGCAGAAGACTTGGAAAAAATCCCCCACCACCTGATCGATATTGCTTATCCGGATGAAACGATCAGCCTCAGTTTGTTTATTAAATTGGCGATAAGTTGTATTCAAGAAATTCATTCCAGAAATAGGTTGCCAATCTTGGTCGGTGGGACCGGTCAATATGTACGCGCGATATTAGAAGGTTGGCGGGTACCGGAGGGCGAGCCAAATAACCGGTTAAGAGCTATCCTTGAGGGTATAGCCCACGAATTAGGTGCAACCAGGTTACATAGGCAACTTGCTGTAATGGATCAGGATGCTGCGAGAAGTATCGATCCGGCAAATGTGCGTCGGACCATTCGGGCCTTGGAAGTGATCTTGACAAGCGGAAGGAAATTTTCAAAGCAACGGTTACGGAATGACAGTCCATTCTCGACACTGATATTGGGCTTATCGAGGCCAAGGGAGGAGTTATACAAAAGAATAGATCAGCGGATCGATATGATGATCCAAGAAGGCCTGGAGATGGAAACCAGAAGTCTTTTAATCAAGGGATACTCTCAAGATCTACCCGCTTTATCTGCCATTGGATACAAAGAAATGACCATGATGATCAATGGTCAGGTCTCCCGCGAAGAAGCTGTTGTTCTGATGAAAAGACGAACGAGAGTTTTTATCCGAAGACAATCAGCATGGTTCCGGACTAATGATCCGGAAATTCACTGGTTTAATCCAAAAGATAATATTCTCGAGAATGTGATTGATGTTCTAGCACAAGTAGATAATTGGAAGATGAATTCAACATGAAGAACCATAATACAACCTCCTGGCTGAAACATTACGATGAAGGGGTTTCGTCTCAAATTGTGTATCCGAAAATCACTCTTCCGGAAATATTAACAACCATTGCCGGCACCCATCCATTAAGGGATTGTATTATTCATAAAAACCAGAAGATTACATTTTTGGATTTGGAACGCTTAACTTCCCAAGTTGCAGTCTCTTTGCAGGAACAAGGGATTCAAAAAGGGGACCGTGTGGGAATTATCATGGAGAACACACCGGGATTTGTAACAAGTTTCTTTTCAATCCTGAAAGCCGGTGGGGTAGTGGTGGCGATTAATCCCAATTATAAAATTCCTGAAATCGAGTATATTGTTGATGATTCAGGTATAAAAGTGCTTATCACTGGAAGTACCCAAGAATCCTTTTGGCATGCATTGCGACAAATAAAACCGGTCGAATTGGTATTGAAGATAAATGACATACCGATACAAAATGATGTTGATTCTTCATCAAGAAAGCTATTTCACTTAGTAAATAAAGAAATACCTTCACCATTTGTTACCGAAGTTGCAGAATTACCAATTATCACCCCGGATGACCCTGCAGTATTTCAGTATAGTGGGGGAACCACAGGAACACCCAAGGCTGCAGTAGGGTTGCACCGCAACCTGGTTGCCAACGTTTATCAATTCAGCGAGTGGTTGAAATGCATCGATAAATCACACCCGATATTTCTTAGTGTTATCCCCTTTTATCATGTCTATGGGATGGTTTTGGCGATGTGCCTGCCGATTCAGATGGGCGCAACCATGTTGACCCTCGAAAATATGCGTTCGATGGATGAGATCATGGAAACGATTTCTTACCATAAACCGAATGTTTTTCCATGTGTCCCGAGCCTTTTCAGAGCAATGATCAAGTCGCCACTTATTCGAAACCTTCAAAAAGGTGATCTGAACATTTGCATTTCAGGATCCGCACCCCTTGAACAAGATATTTTGGAAGGATTTGAGACAAAAACCGGAGCAAAAATATTGGAAGGTTACGGCCTTTCGGAAGCACCAACTGCCACGCATTGCAATCCATTGGCGGGTCGAAAAAAAATCGGTTCCATTGGTTTGCCTCTGCCTAATGTCGTATCAAGAATCGTGGATTTGGAGAAGGGTGAGACGGAACTACCGATCGGAGTGGAAGGAGAATTGATCATCCGTGGTCCACAAGTGATGCGTGAATACTTCAATCGAGAACATGAAACCCGCGCCACTCTTCGAAATGGATGGCTGTATACCGGTGATATCGCCAGAATGGATAATGAAGGGTATACATTTATTACCGGGAGAAAAAAGGACTTGATCAAAGTCAGCGGGTTCCAGGTTTGGCCTTTAGAGATCGAGTCCGTGATTCGCCGTTACCCCGGAGTGGCCGATGTTGTAGTGGCGGGTATTTACGATGAAAACACCGGGGAACGACCAAAAGCTTGGATCATACCGGGAGAAGGTTTCGTGTTTGATATTTTAAAATTGCAGCGATATTGTAAAAATTCCTTGGCTGATTACAAGGTGCCAAAGGAAATTGAAGTCGTCAGTGAATTTCCCAGAAGCAATATTGGAAAAGTATTACGACGGGAATTGATCCGTTTGGATCATGAAAAAAAACATCCCGGTTGAAGCCGGGATGTTTGGTAGTTATGATTTTTTTGCGAAAACCGGAGTTCCGCTATCCTTCTTCATCGGGGTGGGGAAGATCTTCTGGAAATCATCCTTGGAGAGGGTCTCCACTTCCAACAATTTTTGAGCCACGGCATCCAGTTGTTTCCGGTACTTGGTAAGAAGTTTCCTGGCTTCCTTATAAGCTGTATTGACAATGGTCCGTACTTCATTATCGATTTCTTCCGCAACAGCTTCAGAATAATCACGCTGCTCAGAAATTTCCCTGCCGAGGAATATCAATTCTTCCTTTTGGCCATAAACCATTGGTCCCATCCCAGCACTCATACCAAGTCGGGTGACCATGGTTCGGGCTAGTTTGGTGACCCGTTCGATATCATTAGATGCGCCTGAAGTAATATCATCGAAAACGAGTTCTTCGGCTGCACGGCCTCCCAATAGAGCCACAAGCTGCGCGAATAGTTTCTTGCGAGGCAAAAGAATGCGGTCTTCTTCTGGAAGGGGCATCGTATAACCGCCTGCCATTCCCCGACCAATGATCGTCACTTTATGGACCGGGTCGTGCTGTGGCAGGGCATTCATAATAACAGCGTGCCCAGCTTCATGGTAGGCAATTATCTTCTTTTCATCTGGGCTGATCAGGCGGCTTTTGCGCTCAGGCCCTGCAATCACCCGTTCGATCGACTCCTCCAGCTCACTCTGACCGATTATCTTCTTATTCCGTCTGGCAGAGAGAATTGCGGCCTCGTTCACAAGATTTTCAATATCCGCACCGACAAACCCTGGAGTTGAGCGCGCAAGAGAACCGAGGTCCACTTCGGGTGCAAGTGGTTTTCCTTTCACATGTACCTTTAGGATTGCTTCCCGGCCTTTTACATCGGGGCGGTCCAGCACCACCCGGCGATCAAAACGACCGGGTCGCATTAGGGCTGGGTCAAGAATATCCGGGCGATTCGTTGCGGCGATGATGATCACATTCGTGTCTGTATCAAAACCGTCCATTTCCACAAGGAGCTGGTTGAGGGTTTGTTCGCGCTCATCGTGGCTGCCACCCAGACCTGCACCGCGCTGACGTCCAACTGCATCGATTTCATCCACAAAAACAATAGCGGGAGAGTGCCTTTTTGCCTGGTCGAAAAGATCCCGGACACGGGACGCACCGACACCAACGAACATTTCCACGAACTCTGATCCGGAAATGGAGAAGAAAGGCACTCCAGCCTCACCGGACACTGCTTTTGCCATCAATGTTTTGCCGGTACCCGGAGGGCCAACAAGTAAAACTCCTTTTGGAATCCGAGCTCCAATTTGTATGAATTTTTGAGGTTCACGCAAGAATTCGACGATTTCCTGAAGTTCTTCCTTCGACTCTTCGACACCGGCAACATCCTGGAATGTGACCGTGGGGTTTTCACCAGTGAACATACGTGCTTTGGATTTTCCGAAGGACATGGCAGCATTGTTACTTCCCTGGGCTTGGCGGAAGATAAGAAAAACGAGAAAACCCAATGCCAGCATCGGGATGATATAGGGCAGGGAACCCAGAATCATGGACATCATGCTGGGTGGTATCACCTCCACGGTGATTTTGGTGGAATTCAAACGTTCGGGAGTCACACCGTAATCCAACAATTGTTGGACAAGCGTGGATTCTGACTCTTTTACAGTGTCCCTTTCTGTACCGTCATTGAAAACTACGTGAATGCGGTTGTTCTCACTCGATTGGATCTTGGCTACCAAACCACTGTTCACGTCTGCAGCAAGTTGGTTAATCGTGAGGGATTTTTGGTCCGATTTATTGTTAAAGCTGTAAAACACCAGAACGAAAATCGAGACTAAAAGAATGATATAGACTATGTATGACTGATTTCGGGAACCCACTCGTTCCTCCTATAAATATTCTCAACTATTTGAAGGCAATTATACCTTTCTGTCTCAAAAAACTCGAATTTGTAACAGGTGATATGTGAACATTAATAATATTCATATATAGCAAAACCCCCTCAATACAAACTACTTGAAGGGGATTCAGTTACTCATTAAACGTGGTGAAAGCTACTCTTCATTTACGATGATGAAAGGTAAATCATTGCAGGAACCGCATCCGATCGAAGGTTCGGTGACATCAACATTCTTTTTCTGGCAAAATGCTTTCACTTCCACGTGCGGTGAAAGTCCAAGGAATCCATTGGATATCCTACCCTGTTGCACCAAAAACTGGCAACCGTTTGCACGTTGAATTGCTGGAGAAGGGCAATTTTTGCATAATTTTGTGGACCATCCACCCTGACCGGCAGCCAGATTCAATAAACGACATTCTTCTTTATTTTTTCCCCTGAAATAATCCCCATAGAAGTATTTACATTCGAAACCATACGGGGTTTTCATATTACTCTGAATTCCGAAAAATACGGCTAATCCTGAACCCGGGTTACATAATTTCCTGTTCGGGTATCTACGCGAATTTTATCGCCTTCCTTAATGAAGTAAGGAACATCCACCTGGATGCCGGTCTCGACAGTGACTTTTTTCGTGACGCTGGTTGCGGTATCACCTTTTACCGCCAATTCGGATTTGGTGACAATGAAATCCACTGAAGTTGGAAGTTCAATGTCAAGGGGTTCGTTTTTATAGAAAACCAGCTTGCATTCCATGCTTTCTTTCAGGTAACCGGTGGAATCCCCTAGATTATCACTTGCCACGGCGATTTGATCGAAAGTCTCGGTATCCATAAAGTGATAAATATCGTCATCGTTGTAAAGGTATTGGACATTATGGGCATCCAGGCGCACATCTTGAACCCGGTCTCCGGAAGAGAAGGTTTTCTCGATCGTTGATCCGGTTTTCAGATTCCGAGCTTTAATTCTGATGGTTGCGTTACCCCGACCTGGTTTGCTAAAGCTGTATTCGAGAACCCTGAAGAGATTGTTATCCAGCTCAAAAATGACGCCTTTGCGAAGATCATTTACATCTATCATTACATTCCTTTCGAATTCCTGAGTTAAACGGGTGGATTATATCCTTTGCCTGAAAAGTCGGCAAGGAAACAAGAACAGCCTGGGAGGGTCACCAGGCTGTTCTGGAAGGACGAAATTAACCTAATCTTGGTTCTATCAACCCATAATCGCCATCTCTGCGTCGATAGAGTACATTGATAGCGTTTGTATTGGCATTGTAGAAAATGAAGAAATTTTCGTGCTCAAGAAGGCGCATTTGTTCAATCGCTTCAAGTTCATCCATGGGCACCAAAGTGAAGGATTTACGGCGAGCAATTACAGGATGGCTATCGGGTTCGATGTTCAGCGTCGCTTCCTCCGCAGCAATTACCTCCGCAACGCTTTCTTTACGGCTGCGCTGTTTTCTGCTTTTATATCTTTCGATTTGATGATGCATTTTTTCCATGGCAGAATCGATGGAGGTCATGATCTCATTGGATCTCTCCTCCGTTCGTAAGATACAGGATTTCGCATGGATCGTGATCTGGGCAACGTATCGATCTTCAATATTCCTAGCAGATTTCGCATAAGAAAGATCGACATCAACCTCCTGGATATTTGGCAGGAGCCTTTCAATTTTCACCATCTTTTTTTCCACGTACTCCTTTAATTTATCCGTGGAATCAAGGTTCTTGAAGGATAAATTCGTTGCGATCGTCATTTACTGCCTCCTGTGAATGAAATTTCCCCTATACATCAATGGGGGTAATCTGAGATTCTTTCAAGATGGGGCGTGCCAAAGTAAGGCCATATACCCTTTTTGCTCCTGCGTCTTTAAGAGCATTCGCACAAGCTGAAATCGATGAGCCAGTTGTTGCCACATCATCCAATACTAGGACTACCTTACCCATTACAAGGGAGGTTTCAGCTTTAAAAGCGCCGGAAACATTCTCGGACCTTTCCTTAGCGTTCAAACCAACCTGGCTGCGGGTTTCTCTGATGCGTTTTACCGCTTTATTTTGATAAGGAATACCAAGGGAGAGCGAAAGTGGGTAGGCAAACAAATCGGTCTGGTTGAAACCACGCTGAAGCAAATGACTCTTGCTGATCGGTAAGGGAACAATCAGATCCACTTTCCACGCCAATTTTGAAAAGAGGTCGATCAAGTGGTAAGACAATGCTAAACCTAGACCATAATCAGGATAATCTTTCAACTTAATAATAGCACTTCGCAGCGGTTCTGCATAATCCGAGCAGGAACGCAGGGAATCGAAATGCGGGGGAGAATTTCGACATTTGGCGCAAATACCTTTATCGGGTTCTGGCAGACCGCAAATAGTACATACTGGCTCAAGAATGGGCGAGATCTTGAGAGCACAATCCGGGCACCAACTGAAGCCGCTGCAGCCACAACCAACACAATTAGGTGGAAACACCCAATCCGCCACCTTCCAGATCAATTGATAGGCGGGAGAGGCTGTACGTCTATGAGAGACAGCCATTACCATTTTTGGGGCTCGTTTGAATTAGAACAGGTTTCCGAGAGATGAGTGCATTAATTTTAGGGCCGCTGGCGTTAGCAAGACTATCATCAGGCTGGGAAAAATGAGCAGACCCATCGGTATAAGCATTTTGATCGGAGCCTTATGCGCTTCCTCTTCTGCATGCTGGCGCCGTTTGATGCGCATCTGGTCAGATTGGATGCGGAGTACTTTTGCCATACTAACTCCCAATAACTCCGATTGGATGACTGCTGCGACAAAACTGGTGAGCTCAGGCAAGCCGATCCTATCTGCCATATCTCTTAACGCTTCACGTCTAAGTTTTCCTAATTGAATTTCTTGAATCACCCGGGCAAACGCAAGGGAAAGTTCAGAGTTCCATTTCTCGCTGACTTTCGCCATGGCTGCATCAAAACCGAGACCTGCTTCCACGCAGATGGTAAGGAGATCAAGCGCATCCGGCAAGGCGCGACGGATATTCTTTTGACGGCGAGTGATGGCGCTGCCAAGAAATATCTGTGGAATGAAGAAACCGATGACAAACGAAGCCACAATGACGAGTAATCTACGGCCGATTGGCCAGTCGCTACCGATGCGTGAGAACAAAAGGAGAATGAGTACCCCAAAAATGATGGCGCTGAGTCCTTGGGCTGCCAGGAACATGGTTGGATCCAACTGGGCTGGTGCACCAGCAAGTTCCAGTTTCTTGGAAGTGGATTGAAGCGCGTTTTGAGGGGTGAAACGTATGGCCAGAGATCCGAATGAACGGGCTAGAGGATATATGATCCTTTCCATAAAAGGTTGGGAAAGTTCAATCTTCTCCAGGCTGACCTTTTCTCCGCGCTGATTGAATTCTTCGAGGCGGGCATTAATTTCGCGCTGGTCTGCTAGTTGCGGATTGCGGAGGCCGATGATCACGAGGCCAACGACCCCGATTAATATGACCATCGCAATTGCTATAATAACAACCATTTTTACCTCCTAAAGAAATTAAATCTCGATGTCCGAAAGCTTGTTCATCGCAAAGTACCCGGATCCAATTAGAAGCACAACAACTGCCAGCGAGATATACCCGCAAGGCTGCGAGCTGGGCAGAATAAATTCTTGCATGTACGATGGATTCAAAAGGTACAGAATTGCCACAACGATGATGGGTAGAAGGGCGAGAAAACGACCGGAATACTTTTGCTGTGCAGTTAATGTACGAATCTCACCTTTGATCCTTACGCGTTCACGGATCGTGTAGGATATCGTATCCAGGATCTCGGCGAGATTGCCACCAACCTCGCGCTGCACCTTCATTGCAGTGATCACAAGGTCTAGATCGTCACTAGGAATGCGGCGGAGGAGGTTTTCCAATGCCATCCCCACATCAATACCAAGTGCCTGTTCCTGAACAACGCGGCGGAATTCCTCGCTGATGGGTGGGGGGAGTTCCTTACTTATGGCTTCCATGGATTGCAAGGTCGAATAACCTGCACGAAGACCGTTCACCATCAAGTTAAGCATATCGGGCAGTTGCTCATTGAAACGGATGAGGCGTTTACCCTGCTGATTTTGAACATAGACAACTGGGATCACAGCGCCAATGACAGCACCAACCGCGGCAAACAGGGGGTTTGATGTGAAATACCACAGAACGCCACCCAAAAAAACCGCTGCGATCACCATGATCGCCATGAACTCACCGCCCTTCAACTTCAGGTCCGCTCGTGCCAGCATTTTCGCGATACGTTCTCCAAAGGAAGATCGTTCAACGCGACGGTTAAGCCATTCAGTAAGCGGGCTGGCTTTCTTTCCGCCTTTTTCCTTAGGTTCTTCAACTACCTTGCCCAGGTTGCCGAGACGTTCATCTACCAATGACCGTTCTGACCGGATGGAGACAACCACCCCAACGATCAAGAGGATAAAAGCTAAAGTACCACCGATGACTAAGATATATAAAGGATTCATAAAACACCTTTAGTAGCGACGTTGTTCTCCTGGTGAGTATATATTCGCTGGAAGCCTGATCCCCGCAAATTGTATCTTTTCTTCAAACTTGGGACGGATCCCGGTTGGGTGCAACCTGCCAATCACGCGATTATTTTCAAAACCAACTTGTTCGAAAATGAAAATATCCTCCATGGTGATCACATCGCCTTCCATTCCCACCACGCCGGTAATATTCACAACCTTACGGGTGCCATCGCGCATGCGTTCCTGGTGAATGATCAATTCGATCGCTGACGCGATCTGCTCGCGGATTGCCCGCATGGGAAGGTCCATTCCTGCCATTAGTGCCATTGTTTCGATACGAGAGAGAGTATCACGTGGACTATTGGAGTGGCATGTGGTCATGGAACCATCGTGACCGGTATTCATAGCCTGGAGCATATCCAGTGCGGCTGCGTCACGAATCTCACCGACGATGATCCGGTCCGGCCTCATCCGGAGGGCGTTGATCACAAGCTCGCGAATGGTTATCTCACCACGGCCTTCGATGTTGGCTGGGCGGGATTCCAGGGTGACGACATGCTCCTGGCGCAACTGGAGCTCGGCTGCATTTTCAATTGTGATGATCCGTTCCTCAGCGGGGATATATGTTGAGAGAACATTTAATAGCGTCGTTTTGCCGGAGCCGGTACCACCTGAGATCACGATGTTCACCCTGGCTTTCACACAGGCAGCCAGGAATTGAACGGATTCAGGGGTCAGCGAACCATATTGGACCATTTGCTCTACGGTGATGGGATTCTTGGAGAATTTACGAATCGTGAGGACTGGGCCGACTAATGAAATTGGTGGAATTACCGCATTAACTCGGGAGCCATCCGGTAAGCGGGCGTCAACATAAGGACTGGATTCATCGATTCGCCTGCCCAGGGGGGAAACGATCCTCTCAATGATCCGCATTACGTGCTCATTGCTCTCGAATGAGTTTTGTACACGGAAAATTCTACCTGCGCGCTCAACATAGATATGGGTTGCGCCATTAACCATGATTTCTGTCACAGAGTCTTCTTCAAGAAGCTGTTGAAGGGGGCCGAACCCCAGGATCTCAGCGGTGATCTGATCAAACAACCGGGAGCGTTCCGGCCGAGAAAGAACAATGCCTTCTTCGTTTAGAATTTGTTCGAAAAGATTCTGGATAACCTGCCGCACCTGGGCGGTTTTGGTAACGTCCATATTGGGGTCAAGCTCAGCGAGCAGTTTGGTTTGTACCCGGTTTTTTAAATCCTGGTAAGTATCCTGATTGGCGCCCATCATCGGGCCTGTCCGGGGCTTTAGAGGTTGCGCGGCTGTATTGGCGGTATTACTGGATAAGGGACTGGTGCCAAAACCGGTGGTAGTGTTCTCCCCGGGTTGAATCCTTTTTAGAATGGACATTAAATCAACTCCATAATATCAACATCACTTTTTAACGGGAACCTCTGGTTCAAATTTGGCAATTTTTTCAGTCGCGATGGCAGCAAGTTCAAAAAGTTTCCGTCCGACGGGCGATGTTTTATATTCCAGAACAAAGGGAACGCCCCGGTTCACTGAATTTTGTACGATCTTTTCATCTTCTGGGATGACGATGGAGACATCCTGGCGAAGACTTTCCTTAATTTTCTCGGCAGTTATACCGACCTGTGGGTTGAACCTGTTTAGAACAAAAATGATATGGTCGCGGGGAATTCGTACCTGATCGGCCAGATTCAAAAACAAGTTACAGTTTTTTATCGAAGGTATCTCCTGGGAGGTTACCAGGATCATGGCATCCATTACATCCATCGCACTCAAGACATATTCGGTCAAAGAAGAAGCAGAATCCACCACGACATAAGGATATAACTTCTTCAAGAAGGTCAGGAGTTTTCCAAATTCCTCACCTTTTACAGATTCCGCGTGTTCAGGGCGGGGTGGTGCCGGTAGTATATGCATCCCGGAGGCCGCATGGGTTACGACTACATCTTTGACTACATCGGAGTCAAGGTCATCCACCCGGGAGGTCAGGTCGGTGATGTTGGTTTTACTTTGTTCATTAAGGAAAATGGCAACATCACCAAATTGTAAATTACCATCCACCAAAACAGATTTCTTTTCAGGAGTATTGAGTGCTAAGGCAAGATTCGTCGCCACAGTGGTGGTGCCAACACCACCCTTAGGGCTGAATACAACAATCACTTTTCCCGGCTCTCCGAAACCTCCCGACATCGCACCACTTGCGCTTACTACTCCCGCAGAATATCCGGAGGACATCTTGCTTTTTTCTTCCCGGGATTTTTCTCCCGCACTTCGGACAGCATTTGTCAGGTCATCCAGTACAAGCGGTTTGGGCAGGAAATCGTAAGCGCCAGCTTTCATGGCTTTCCGCATATATTCCGTATCATTTTGAACGGAGAGCATGATCACTTGCACAGTCGGCATTTTTCGGTGGAGGATCTCGGTGGCGTTCAATCCATCCATATCCGGCATGTTGATATCCATGATAACAACATCCGGGTTTAATTTTTGGGATAAATCAACAGCTTCCTTACCGGTGCGCCCGCTTTCGACCACTTCGATACTCTGGTCGAAGGAAAGCATCCGTTTCAGGTTGTCCCTGGTTTCCGCAATATCATCAACGATGAGAACCCGGATCTTTTCTGGTCCAGCCATAAAAACTCCGTTTAATTTGTGGGTGCGTTAGCGGATTTTCCAGATGATGGCCAATCCGGATAAGGGATATTTAGCGCTTCAGTTCTTGGTTCAACCCCATAGGGCAACTTGGCCGGTAACTGGATATTCTTTTGATCCATGACAAACTGGAGTGTGACCGGTTGAGTGGAAAGAATCTGAAGGTCACCCGCGCTTCGGAGTGCCATGGTTATCTGAACTTTATTGGAAAGCAGGTAATTCAAAAGTACCACATCCTGCGGAGTGACAATCAGAGAAACAATATCCGGACTGGCAGCAGCAATGGCAGCAGCATTTTGTGCATTTTGAGTGGCTTCATCCGGTGTAGCATTTTCGCCAGCTTTTGGGAGAAGTTCAGCCGAGAAATCGCCAACCCGTAGTATGGTTGCATCCTGAATAACCGTCTGGCAAACCAGACGGGGGCGCTGGGCTTCACTGGGAACCAGATAGGTAGCCATGTTGAGGTTGGGGTCAATGGC
>Ga0105097_10000170_pt1 | contig 26640 bp, 23 predicted proteins | sample PPLLak12cMay2015_FD_87035 | JGI IMG/M metagenome (GOLD analysis project Ga0105097, IMG submission 87035) | Freshwater sediment microbial communities from Prairie Pothole Lake near Jamestown, North Dakota, USA - PPLs Lake P7 Core (1) Depth... | ecosystem: Environmental > Aquatic > Freshwater >...
GGCGGGGGTCGTAATTATTTTATTTGGTCATAGCCTAAATATCGTCTTAGGACTCATGTCGGTCCTCGTGCACGGCGTCAGGCTTAATGTACTGGAATTTTCTGGGCATGCGAACGTAACATGGAGTGGATTTGAATTCGAGCCGCTCAAAGAATGAGGAGATTATCATGACGGGGGATCTGGGATTAGGTCTGGTGCTCGGCCTTGCTGCAGTGGGATCTGCCGCCGGAGCAGGGACCGCCGGAATGGCTGCGATAGGAGCATGGAAGAAAAATTACAGCCAAAATAAGCCGGCAGCGTTTATGCTTGTTGCTTTTGCCGCTGCTCCGCTCACTCAGACAATCTACGGCTTTATTGTAATGAACAGGATGGTTGAACTTGCCGTACAAGGAAATGATGTCTGGGGTATCGGTGCCTTTTGTGGTGCAGCTATCGGCCTTTCTGCATATTTTCAGGGAAAATGTGCTGCCTGTGCCTGCGACGCAATGGGTGAAACCGGAAAAGGTTTTGGCAATTTCATGATCATATTGGGCTTGACTGAGACGGTAGCCCTGCTGGTGATGGCGTTTATCCTGGGTATCCTGGGTCAGCTCGCTGTGGCATAAATTCATACCCATTCATTCCGGCTTACGGATGATGATCACCGGTTGTTTTGCATTCATAGCCACCGTGTACGCTGTGCTGCCGAGCAAAAGTTCACGGAACCAGCCTTTTCCATGGGAACTCATCCAGATGACAGATACATCCTCTTCATCCGCAATTCCTGTTATCTCGAAGGTGGGATTCCCTGTCCTTACGATTGTCCTGACACCGATGCCCTGTGCCGCAAGATTACTACGGACTGCTTCTATCTGAGCCTTCGCTTTTTGGATAGCCTCCTCGAGCTCAGCTTCAGTCTCGCCTTGTGAAACGATGTGGAGAAGGATAACCTCTCTTACTCCTTTTGTCCTGCTGAGAAGGGCTATTGCACTATCTGAGAACCGGGAAAAATCAATGGGACAAAGGATCCGGAAGAGTAACCCTTGGCAAAACAACTCATAGGTCTTTTTCTCCATTTCCTCGATAATTTTATGGCGCATGATCAAGACGTTTGTTTTGCTGCGACGGAGAACCGCCATTGATACACTGCCAAGAAGAATTCCTTCCACGAGGCTGTTTCCCCGTGCACCGATGACGATCAGGGAAACGCCCCGGTCCTCGGCTGCTTCGATGATTGCCCCGGCACTGTCTGATGATGTCTTAACCGCCGTTGTCACATGGAGGTTTTGGCTGAGGTTTTCAAGGCGGCGTTTCTCTTCCCTGAGTAAATTATTTTCTCCGGTCTGGTAGAATGTACTCCCTACTTCCCCGCCGCCTCTCGGCGATCTGGCCTGTTCGACAACGTGAAACAGAATGATATCGCGGGCCCCGGGAAAACCGGCTATGCAGTCAAGTGTTCTCCTTGCGTACTCAGAAAAATCCGTGGCGAACAGTATCTTTTCAAACATGGGTCCTCCTGTTGAAATACAAAACGTCTGATCATCAGACCATGCGGGTTGCCTGGGACTCTAATTGAACAGTAAATACTATTTACGATATTTAATGCTATCTTGACGTACGTCTTGTAATTCGTGGTGCAAAAGCCATGAAAAAAACAAACTCTCCGATATCAGCGAAAAAATGAGGTATCCGGATCAATATGACTGTCTTTAGGAATTTGTCAGAGAAGATATATCTCCCCCTCACGAGTTAAACTACCAGCCATGACCCTTTATTTTATGGGGTGAATATCCATAATTGTCGTCCAACCTCTCGTTTCGTCGGAAATCAGATCATGTAAATAATTGTGAAAAAAATTGGTTCTGTTGTAACCCTAAGATTTCAACAAATTGGTAATTACCTATTATCGGAGGGGACCGTGCCTTTCCCCCGAACCACCCCTGCATTTTGCGATGATGTTGTATTACCTCCTCTGGAATTATCGCTCTAAAGGGATGCCGCAGCAACGGGGGCGGAGGCAGTACCTGCCGTAGACCTCAAGAGCGTCGAGAAAAATAGTGTGAGGATTTCCCATAAAAAAAATTAAACAGATGTGAGTAATGGAATGTTAATTCTTCATAATTATTTGCGATGAACCCGCCGCCCCCGACGGGGCGCCCCCGCGGCGGATCAGTCTCTAAAATGTATAGCTGTAAACACCGCACTGCCCCGCCGTGCCTTGGAGAAGCCCTGAGGCGGGAGCCCTCATAAAATTACAAGGTGTAATGATTTTCATCGTTCTGGTGTGAACTCTCGTTCATGCACGTTTCAACAAGGCCAAAAAATTCTTTTAGCTATTTAAGGTTGAACTCGAACATACTCAAAATTTTATTTAAAGAATTTTATAAAATTTTTATGTGTAATACGCCTTTTGTTAAGCCGAATCGGAAAACAGAAACATTTATCGTTTAGAAATAGGAGTATTGACATTGTCTATATTAAAATTTTGCCAAAGATGAAATGTATGTCCACATTAATTGACAACAATAAAAATGTTCAATTGATCTTCGTGAACGGATTATTGAAGCGTACCAGAATATTCATAGCAACGATTTCCGCGATATCTCAGGGTCCCGTCAATGATGTCTCACAAAAAAAAATTAAATTACGTGTAGGAACATCGAAGGAGTTGTAGATCGTGGCAGAAAAAACATTATTGCAGCAAATCCGGGAAAAAGAACTTCTCCTTAATATTAAAATTGAAGATACACGGAGGGAAGCCGAGGAAATCATCCTTAATGCGAGAAAAGAAGCCGGGGAAATTATTGAAAATTCTGAAAAAGAGGGAAAAGCGGCTTCCCGGGAGTATTACGAGAGAGAGAGAGAGGGGATTACCAAAGAAATTGAAGAACGTAAAAAACGTGGTGACCTGCAGGTGATCTCTGTCAGGGAAAAAGGAGAACGCAATATAAAACCAGCGATCGAGAAGATAATAAAAGCTGTATCCATGGAGTAGGGCACTATGCTGCAGAAGATGAAAAAAGTCCAGGTCATGGGACCAAAAAATGATCTTCAGAGCGTGGTAGATGTCTTATACCATACCGGTACGGTTCATCTCGAGGACGTTTCAAAGGCCATCCTTCCCGGGGACACCATTCTCAGGAAAATGGATTTCACGAAATCCGCAGAGCTCACCAATATCTTAATGAAGATAGGGGGAATTTTTCTCTCGCTCCCGAAACTTGCGGATGATATGCAGAAACAGGCAAAAATAACTGAGGATTTGCAGAAAAAAAGCCAGGTAGATCTGTTTGACCGTGCCAGCCATGTGGTTGCCGTTCTCGAATCGACGACAAAGGATCTTGCCGAAAGAAAGGCCAATCTTGAATATACCCTCAATGCGCTTGGCAGATACGAAAAAATTATTAAAAAAATTCAGCCGCTGGAAAGCCAGCTGCCCATGTTAAAAGGCTTTGAGATTACCGTGGTTCTCATTCAGCGCGAGTTCCGGGATGTATTGGAACTTGTCAGAAATGCGCTGGTGGAAATCACCCGAAACCAGTTTGAACTGATTTCTGCCGATATGGATGAAGCCACCATTGCCACCGTCATCATATTCAATAAAAAATATTCCGAAAAGGTACATTCATTCATTTTTTCCCAGAATGTCAATGAAATCCGGATGCCCCAGGAATACCTGGGAAAACCATTTAATGAAATTCTTCAGCTGATAACGGAGAAAAGGGAAAAAACAATTGAAGAGATGTCAGAAATTGACAAAAATCTCGAAAATCTTTCCGCAGAGTGGTACCAGGAACTTGCGGTTCTTAAAAAAGTGCTTGAAGACAGGAAGGAAGAGGCCGGTGTATTTGGCAAATTCGGCCAGACGGAATATACCTTCCTGATTGAAGGCTGGGTCCCCAAAAAATTCCTGAAACGGACAAAGGAAGCGCTGAATAAAACCTTCGGGAAAAGGATTATTGTCATAGAACTTGATGTAAGCCCGGAGAAAATGGACGATGCGCCGACCTTTTATGATAATCCGTCATTCGTGAAGCCATTTGAATTTCTCATAAATATAATCGGCACACCAAAATACCGGGAGGTTGATCCTTCCCCGCTGATAGCAATTTTCTTCCCGTTCTTTTTCGGGTTTATGGTGGGCGATATCGCGTATGGCGCCATCATCCTTGTATTTGCCATCATCATGAAAAAGATCTATAAAATGATGAGCTGGCTCCAGAATCTGATGAATATCCTTATCATCTCCTCGATTCCGGCAATTTTCTTCGGATTCCTGTTCGGAGAATTTTTTGGGAATCTCGGAGAGGAAATGGGCTGGATCCATCCGATTACTCTCTTTGGTATCACATGGAACAGGATTGAGGCGATGGTCCCCCTCCTCATCCTTGCAATAGCAATCGGTGTATTCCATGTATTATTGGGGCTTGGAATCGGAATCCTCAACGCCCTTGCCAAGAAGAGCCGGAAACATGCGATAGAAAAGGCTGGCATGATCGGGGTTGTAATAGGAATGCTCATTGTTGCCGGAGCCACAATTGAGGTAATTCCGGCAATTCTTCTCTGGCTGGGTGTCGTGCTTCTCATTGTCGGCCTTCCCATGATCATATATGGTGGGGGTTTCTTCGGAGCATTTGAGATCATGAGCACCGCTGTCAACATCCTTTCCTATGCAAGGCTGATGGCGATTGGCATGGCATCAGTAATCCTTGCTCTGGTCGCAAACAAGCTCGGGGGAACAATCGAAGTCGCAGTCGTGGGAATTCTGATTGCCGTGCTGATGCACATTCTCAATATCGCGCTTGCAATGTTTTCCCCGTTCCTCCATTCCCTCAGGTTACATCTGGTGGAATTTCACTCCAAATTTTACGAAGGCGGAGGAAAAATGTACAAACCGTTCATGAAAGAAAAAGAGGGGGGGTAGACCGATGACATGACAGCTATGATGCCGGTTGCAATAAACCCCGTACCGAAGGCTGAACATCTGAAAATAACATCAAAGTAGGAAAAGTATACAAACGAGGTTGAGTTAAACATGGTGGATTTTGGAATACCAATCGGAGCTGGAATTGCATTTGGACTTGGTGCACTTGGAACCGGCATTGCCCAGTCAAGAATCGGGGCAGCCGGTGCCGGTGCAGTTGCGGAAAGACCAGAATCCTTTGGTCTTATGATGATCCTTGTGGCAATTCCTGAAACACTGGTCATCCTGGGATTCGTGGTCTCGGCAATGATCATGCTCATGCTGGAATGAGCATACGCATCGGAACATTGCCGTTGAATCATCGTGACGGTTCCGGGACTTTTCATACTGAGTGCCCGGTGGTGCCATATACTAAGTGCAGGGACATGTGGGATACCCATGACAATTCCGGTCGGGAAATTCCAAAATCGAATCGGGTGATATAATGCCGTATGAGCAGTTGATTGAATCGGTGGAGTTGTGTGCGGAGGATAAGGTCCGGGAAATTAAAGAAAGGGCAATCCATGATGCAGAAAATATAAAAGCAGAGGCAAAGGGGAAAGATGAAAAAATAAAAAAGAAGTATATGGATGCGGTCAAAAAAACCGCGGATAACGAGAAGCGCACAGCTTTAGCAAAAATTAATGAAGAAAACCGGATGCACCTGATCCAGGCCAAGGACAACGTTTTCAACCACGCTTTTACCGAAGCCCAGACCATCCTCTCATCGGTGCGTAGTCAGGCAAATTACGAATCTATATTCAGGGAGTTACTCAAAGAAACTCTATTTGAACTGGAAGGGCAGGAAATCCAGCTTCATATCGACAAGCGGGATGAGATACTCTGTAAAAAATTGCTGACCGAACTCAAATCAAACTGCGAAATCGTTGCCGATATCACCTGTGCGGGGGGATTGAATGCAACCACAAAGGATGGTAAATTCATCATTTTCAATACGATTGAATCGAGGTTTGAGAGAGCAAAAGTACAGTTAAAACTTGAGGTGTTCGGAACACTCTACGGTGGTCAGGTTGGAATGTGAATATGTAAATGCCCGGATAAAAGGCATGAAGAGGCACCTGCTCGACCCGTCGGTATTTGAAACACTTATCCTCAAACCGGATGTAGAAGGGATCATAGCTGAGCTGGCGAATACTGCCTATAAAGACGAGATCGATAAGGCAAGTGTCCAATACTCCGGGATCATGTGCATTGAGGTTGCCTTACGAAGGGATTTTTCTGCGGCATTCAGGAAAATTCTACGATTCATGAAAGGGGAAGAGTCCGAGAAATACATAAAAATCCTGCTGGGAAGATGGGATGTCCAGAACATAAAGACAATCCTGCGGGGAAAGAATATCCACATTCCATCGGCAGAAATCCTTGAGTGTCTTATTCCGGCAGGTGAACTGGATGACACCACGATGATCGAGCTGCTCAAGCAGCAGGATGTCAAGGCAGTAATTGATCTGCTTGCAACCTGGAGTATCAGCTACGCAAAGCCACTGACCCGGAACTTTAAGGAGTACTCTGAAACGAGGGATCTTTCGATCCTTGAGTATGCCATTGACCGGTTTTATTATAACAATGCCTTACGGGCGGTAAAGGGGGAAAGTTATGACGATCGTCTGGTCCGGGAAATGGTCATGACGGAGATCGATGTAACTAATATCAAGACCGTTCTGAAGATGATTCGGGATAAAATTGATGTAGAGGAGGTCCGGAATTACCTGATCGAGGGAGGAATATCGCTGGATACAGAGAAGCTGCTCACCATGGTGAGGGCCGGAACTATGGAAGGGGCAGTCAAGCTTCTTGAAACAACACCCTACAGCTTTCTGTCCAAAGTGCCCGATGAAACCTTAAAAACAGGAAAAATATCGGTTCTGGAAAAAGAACTCGAGAAATACTTAATAAAACTCGGGATAAGCCGGTTCCTTGGTGACCCATTAAGTATCGCCATCCCGATCGGTTATATCTGGGCAAAATATAACGAGATAACCAATATCAGGATCATAGCGAGATGGAAGACCGCAGACGTTCCTGAGAAGGAGCTGAGAGGGGAGTTGGTCTATGTATAAGTTTATCGTTGTCACCGATCCGGATTCTGCACCAGGGTTCCGGCTGGCCGGAGTAGAAGTGATGGAAGCACCAGGTCTTGTTGAGGCAAAGCAGATTATTTCTTCCCTTCTCTACAGGGACGATACTGGGATTGTTGCGATCAGCGAGGAGCTGATGCCAGCTCTTGATGAAAAAATGCAGGAAAAGATTGGCAAGACCTACCGGCCGATTGTCATTCCGATCCCTTCCCGGTGCAAGGGTGTTGAAAGAACAAGCTACATGGAACGGTTGCTGCAGAGGGCAATCGGGTATAATATCGTGATTAGGAGATAGGACATGATTGCGGGGATAATTTCGAGGATTTCCGGTCCTGTGGTTCTCACAGAACACATGAGAGGATCGAAAATGTATGATGTGGTGAAGGTGGGCACCGAAGAGCTAAACGGGGAAATCATACGCCTGGACGCTGATCAGGCAGTTGTTCAGGTGTACGAGGATACGTCAGGACTCAGGGTGGGCGAGAAGGTGCTAAATACGGAAACCCCGCTTTCCGTGGAACTCGGTCCCGGCCTTCTCTCCTCTATCTATGACGGGATCCAGAGACCTCTGCCTCTGCTGGTCGAGCGGAGCGGCAGTTTCATTTCCCGGGGAATATCTGTCCCGGGAATAAATAAAGAAAAGAAGTGGGACTTTATTGCAACGGCAAAAACCGGTGACAGGGTTGGTGAAGGAGACATTCTCGGAACCGTGAAGGAGTACCATATTGAGCACAGGATTATGGTCCCCCCGCATGTCTCCGGGACCATCCGCGAGATCCGGAATGGTGCATTTACCGTCGAAGAACCTGTGTGCACACTCGAGGACAATACCCCCATTACCATGATGCAGAAATGGCCTGTCCGGCGGGGACGACCTTATAAGGTAAAACAGGACCCGCATCTGCTCCTTGTTACCGGTCAGAGAATTTTTGATACCATGTTCCCAGTGGCAAAAGGCGGGACTGCCATGATACCCGGGGGCTTTGGCACGGGCAAGACCGTAGCAGAACAAACCCTTGCAAAATGGTCTGATACTCAGATTGTTGTCTATATCGGGTGCGGAGAACGGGGAAACGAGATGACCGATGTCCTGTCAGAATTTCCGGAGCTGGTGGATCCCCGTACGAAGATGCCGCTCATGCAGAGGACCATCCTCATCGCGAATACATCAAATATGCCCGTGGCTGCACGGGAGGCTTCGATTTACACGGGAATAACGATGGCAGAATATTACCGGGATATGGGGTTTGACGTTGCCCTGATGGCAGACTCCACTTCACGGTGGGGAGAGGCGTTGCGGGAGGTCTCGGGCAGGCTGGAGGAAATGCCGGGAGAGGAAGGGTATCCCGCATATCTTGCTACAAGACTTGCGGCATTCTATGAGCGGGCAGGACGGGTCGTCTGCCTTGGGTCTGACGGCCGTTTTGGATCCATCACGATCGTCGGTGCGGTATCACCTCCGGGAGGCGACTTTTCTGAACCCATCACCCAGAATACGCTACGGATTGCCGGAACATTCTGGGCACTTGACACGAGCCTTGCGTACCGCCGGCATTTCCCCTCAGTGAACTGGATTAAAAGTTACTCCCTCTATCTGGACAGCATCGAGGACTGGTTTACACAAAGCGGTTTTATTGACTGGAAAGAAATGCGGGACCTGACCATGTATCTGCTCCAGAAAGAAGTCGAGTTGCAGGAAATAGTCCAGCTGGTTGGTCCTGATGCACTGCCTGAGAGCGAGAAGGCAATCTTGGAGGTTACACGGATGATCCGGGAGGATTTCCTGCAGCAGAGTGCCTATCATGAGATCGACTCGTTCTGCCCCCTTGATAAGCAGTACTGGATGCTCAAAGTCATCCTCAACTTCTATGAACGGACGGGGGAAGCAATGAACAAAGGCATCGCCCTGAACAAGATCCTGAAACTGCCGATAAAAGCCGAGATCGGGAGGATGAAGGAACTCCGGGAAGTGGATGCGGTCAGGAACCTCATGGGCGAAATTGATAAAAAAATTGCTGCTGTGGAGGTGGACAGATGAACCACCCCAGCCTCCTGGTAAAGGAGTGCAAAACGGTCAGTTATGTCTCAGGACCATTGATCTTTGTCCAGTCCGTTAAGGGTGTCAGATACGGAGAGATCGTACGGGTCACTCTTCCCGGGGGAGTGGAGAGAAGCGGGCAGGTACTGGATATATCGAAGGATCTTGCGGTTATCCAGATTTATGAAGGCACAAGCGGGATTGACGCTATGGAAACAAGGGTCCGGTTCACCGGGGAACCCCCAAAAGTGGATGTTTCCATCGATATGCTCGGAAGAATATTTAACGGGGTGGGAAAGCCCCGTGACGGGGGCCCTGATGTAATTCAGGAAGCCAGCCTGGACATCAATGGAATGCCCATCAACCCCTATGCGAGGGACAAACCCGCCGACTTTATCCAGACCGGCGTGTCTGTCATCGATGCCTTAACCACCCTTGTGAGGGGACAGAAGCTCCCGATATTTACCGGCTCCGGACTGCCTGCAAACAAGCTAGCCGCTCAGATCGCACGGCAGGCAAAGGTTCTGGGGGAAGGGGAAAACTTTGCCGTGGTCTTTGTCGCGATGGGGATCACCTACAAGGAGGCCTCATTCTTCATGAAGGATTTCGAAAAGACCGGGGCGCTCGAACGCGTGGTTTTTTTCATGAACCTTGCCGATGACCCGACTATTGAAAGGCTGGCTACCCCCCGGTGCGCTCTTACGGTTGCAGAATTCCTTGCGTTCACTCATAACCTCCATGTACTTGTAATCATGACGGATATGATCAACTACTGTGAGGCACTCCGAGAGATTTCCACGGCAAGGGAGGAGGTTCCCGGGAGGAGAGGGTATCCTGGCTACATGTATACTGATCTCGCGACGCTCTACGAGCGTGCGGGAAGAATCAAGGGAAAGACAGGGTCGATTACCCAGCTCCCCATCCTTACCATGCCAGATGACGATATTACCCACCCAGTGCCGGACCTGACCGGGTATATTACCGAGGGACAGATTGTGCTTTCACGGGACCTGTTCAGGAGAGGAGCGGATCCGCCTATTGATGTTCTTCCCTGCCTCTCACGGCTCATGAACCTCGGTATCGGCCCGGGAAAAACACGAGAAGACCACAGGAATGTCGCCGATCAGCTCTATGCTTCCTATGCCTATGGCAGAGATCTCCGAAGGCTGGTCGCGATCGTTGGTGAAGAGGCACTGACCGAACTGGACAAGATATATCTGAAATTTGCAGATGAATTCGAGAAAAAATTCATCACTCAGGGAGATGAGGACAGGAGCATTGAAAGGACTCTGGAAATCGGCTGGGACCTCATGTCCATGCTGCCGGATGACGAACTGAAACGAATAAAACGGGAATTTATCAGCAAGTATCACCCGGCATACAAAAAGGGATAAGCCATGGAACAGGTAAACCCCACAAGGATGGAGCTTATCAAGAAAAACGCACAGATAAAGCTCGCAGAGCAGGGGCGGGATCTCCTGCGGCAGAAGATGGATGCTCTCATCCAGGAATTTTTCAACATAATGGAGTCGGTTTCGAAATCACGGCTTGATCTGGAAAGTGTTGCCGCCTCTGCACAGCGTTCACTTCTTTCCGCTCTTGCAGCCGACGATTCCGTCACTCTGAAGTCGGCATCATTTGCCACGAGAAAAGGTCTGGTTGTCGACATCAAGGGTAAGAATATCATGGGCGTTCCCGTTCCGGTCATCGAGAAGAAGAGGATCACAAAAAGCGTTCTGGACCGGGGTTACAGTATTATCGGGGTAAGCGGAAGAATTGACGAAACAGCAGAAAAGTTTGAGATGGAACTGGATTTGATCATCGGGCTCGCAGAGACTGAGACTGCTTTGAAAAGACTCGGTGGAGAGATCCAGATGACGCGGAGGAGGGTGAACGCCCTGGAGCAGGTACTCATTCCCGATTTAAAGAAACAGGCAAAGTATATTGAAAATACTATCGACGAGCGCGAGCGTGAAGATCTCTTCCGGTTAAAAAAGGTGAAAAAGATTATCGATCGCAAGAAAAAGGCAAAATAATTCCTGACTCGCCTGCAGGACTGATCACGGGAATCTGAAGATTGATCCAGTCCTGTAATATAAAATATGAAATTTTGGGCTCAGGAGAAACCCTGAGGTGTAAAAGCACCTGTTTACGGAGGGGACAGTGCCTGTCCCCCCCGAACCGCCCTTTCGCTTTGCGATGGTGTCGTATTACCTTCTCTGGAGTTGTCGCTCTAGGGGGTGCCACAGCGGCGGGGGCGGAGGTATTAAATGCCGTAGCCCCCAAGAGCGTTAAGAAAAATAGTTTGAGAATTTTCAAAGCCAGATTTTACATTACGAGAATTAAGACTATACCCAAAATAAAAAAAGGGCTCTCCCATGGAGCTGAAGACGGTATGCGCGACCTTTGTGTTGTCCGATCTCTTAATCTCATTATTTGAGATGAAATACTTCTACTATATCAGAACGCTTCAGCAGTGCTGAATTATCCCTAACCTTTCTCAACGCTATTACAAGCCGTGCCTTTTTTTTAAAAATGAGGTTATCCGGGGAGACTGATCAGAACCCCGGTCAATCATTTGCAGTCCTTCGGGTACGGGTTTATTCATTAATTCCTTTGCCTTGCATGCCGCCAGCTCTATCCGTTCACGGCACCTCCCGATTGCAATATCTTTTAATTTTCCAATTTTTTTATCGTTGTCCAGTGGCATAAGGTATTACCAGAAGGTGATCATTTGTGTTAGTCCTTTGGAGGCGATATAAACTTTTCCCATTCAGGAGGCGACAAAAGGGAATGTCGATGACATCCCGGTCCCACGATCTTTTTATCGGTTCCCTGTAATAATAACATGAGATGATCCCTGCCTGTGCCGTTGTAACCTCCCGAAGAGGAACAACTATTCTTCTTATCCTCGTAGCAGGAATCTCCTTGTTCGATCAGATAAAGAATGTATTTTCCTCCCGGAGCAGTGTCACCAGGATGAAAGCTGCACGGGATGTCAGGGGATTAATCCGACTTTTACACCACAGCGATCCTGATGTTCAGTATGAAGCAGCCGGGGCGCTTGGGGATATCGGGGATCCCCGTGCAGTAGAGCCCCTGATTGCAGCATTGAAAAACGATGAATTCAGCGGGGTCCGGTGGATAGCTGCAGAAGCCCTCTCCAAACTGGGGGCTCCCGCCGTTGATCCTCTTATCGGTGCACTGCAGCATCATAATGATGATGTGCGGTGGAAGGCAGCTATAGCCCTTGGCGAAATCGGTGATCCAAGGGCGGTAGAACCTCTCATAGCCCTGCTTTGTGACGAGGACCGGTATGTCAAAGGACGTGCCGCTCATGCTCTTGGCCTGATCGGGGAAGCTGCAGTTGTCCCTCTCATCCGTGCACTCCGGGAAGGTGATGGCAATCTTCGGTGGGGTTCTGCGATCGCGCTGGGAAAAATCCGTGACACACGGGCTATCGAACCGCTTATCAGGGCACTTCCAGACAAGTACGAAAATGTCCGGACAGAAGCTGCAACGGCACTTGCGGGAATCGGGAAACCTGCATTAACGCCCCTTTTGCGGTTTTTAAAATTTTCAGATGGAGCTGCCCGACTTGAAGTTGTTTCCGCTCTCGGTGATCTGAAGGACACGGACGCTATCCAGCCGCTCATCCAGATGCTTGAAAATGAAAATGAAGAAGAGCGAAAAGCAATAGCCGACGCACTTGATGCGATTCTGATACCCTCCGTTGAACCTCTCGTGCGCAGGCTTCGGAACGGGAATACTCAAAAAGAATGAAAAGCCAGGATCAGAAAGCAATGATGAAGGATAAGGTAACCATGGAAGATCAGGTTTCTGTTGAAGAGAAAATTCGTCGTCTTATTACCAATCTGAACGATCCTTCCATCGAAATACGCCACCAGGCAGTAAAGGCTCTTGGAGAAATTGGTGAACCCGCAACTTCCCCGCTGATCGAGATACTTGCAGGCGCGAAAAATAATGATCACCGCTGGTACACAGCGGTTGCGTTATCCGGAATCGGCGCCCCGGCAGTAGCTCCTCTCATTTTCGCAATGCGGTCTCATCCGGAGAAAGAATTCAGACGTTTTGCAGCAGCTGCTCTTGGAAATATTGGCATTCCGGCAATTGAACCAATACTCGATGCGATGTCAGATGATGACCGGGAGATGCGTGGATTTCTCTCTCTTTCCCTCTGCCGGATTGGAAAACCTGCAGTTGAGCCTCTTACCCGGCGACTCAATGATGCCGATGAAATTATCCGGTCCTGTGCAACTCTCACCCTCTGGCAGATGGGCGAAACCGGGCTTCCTTCCATGGTGAATAAACTAAAAGAAAAGGAATAGCCAGGACGGCTTTTCACATACTCACGTTAGATCCATAACACGAACAGATAAGTGCGCTCGGTGCAAAACCGTACCGGTATGCTTGTGCTTTCGCCTGCGATGGAAGCGTATGAAAAATCGCTTATGGATGCACTTTTTCACGCAATAGCGATAGCCAGAAAGGCCCGTTCCTGCGGTCTTGATCCATCAACCGATATCGAAATTCCCATCGCCAGTGACCTTGCGGACAGGGTCGAGGCACTGCTCAGAATCAATGGTGTAGCTGCACGGATACGCGAGCTTGAGTCCCGGATGTCACGGGAAGAGGTTGCTCTGCGCATAGGTGATGATTTTGTTGCCCGGAAGTTTGGCGAAACGACGGACATACAGATCCTTGACCATGCCATTCGTACCGCGATGGCCCTGCTGACAGAAGGTGTGGTTGCGGCACCCACTGAAGGCATCGCCAAAGTCGGACTCGGGAAAAACGATGACGGAACCCAGTACCTGAAGATCTTCTATGCCGGTCCGATCCGAAGTGCCGGCGGGACTGCGCAGGCACTCTCGGTCCTTGTCGGCGATTATGTACGCCGCCAGCTGGGCATTAACCGCTATATTCCCCGTCAGGAAGAGGTCGAGCGGTACATCGAGGAGATCCGGCAGTACAATTCCATAATGAACCTCCAGTATCTCCCGAGCGAACAGGAAATCCGGTTGATTGTCGAGAACTGCCCGGTCTGTATAGACGGAGAGGCGACCGAACAGGAGGAGATCTCAGGGCACCGCAACCTTGAGCGGGTAGAGACAAACACGGTGCGGGGTGGTATGGCCCTGGTCCTCGCAGAAGGAATTGCCGGGAAGGCACCCAAACTGAAAAGCAAAGTCGAAAAGATGAAAATGGATGGCTGGGACTGGCTCGGCAAGCTCATAAAGAATAAAACAGATGAAGGGACGGTCAGCATCAAACCTCTGGACAAGTACCTCCGCGACCTGATCGGGGGTCGACCGGTATTTTCCTACCCGATGCGCAAAGGGGGGTTCCGGCTCCGTTACGGGAGGTCGCGCAATACCGGGTTTGCTGCTGCCGGCCTTCACCCTGCAACATTGTATATCCTCGGCGAATTTCTTGCCGTCGGCACCCAGATGAAGACCGAGCGGCCGGGCAAAGCGTGCGGGGTCGTACCGGTTGACACTATCGAAGGTCCTACTGTCCGGATGCAGAATGGCGATGTGCTTCGCATTGACGACGAGGCGACCGCAATACGACTTATTCCCGGTATTGAAAAAATCCTCGATGTTGGTGAAATCCTCATCTCTTTTGGAGAATTCCTCGAGAATAACCATCCGCTGGTCCCCTGTGGGTATTGTGACGAGTGGTGGCAGCTTGAAGCAGGGGCCGGGATTAAGCCTCCGAAATCTGAGGAAGAAGCTCTTGCTCTTGCAGGTGCTGGCGGATATCTTTACCCGGCTTACACGTGGTTCTGGGACGATCTCACGACAGAGCAGATCCTTACATTAGCAGATGCAGTTGCCGGCAGGGGGAAAATCACCCATGATATCCTGCAGATCCCCAACGATCCTGTAATAAAAACAATTCTTGAAGAACTCCTCATCCCGCATGATTTGCGGGACGGAAATGTAGAGATCACGACGTATCGTGCATGTATTTCCTGCCTCGGGCTTGATGAAAACCTGAAAAAACGCGATGCATGGAACACTGCACCGTTCGACACGCCTCTCGGGCTTGTCATGCATCTTTCCGGAATGAAACTCCGCTCACGCGTAGGCACAAGGATAGGCGGGCGGATGGGCAGGCCGGGAAAATCCAAACCGCGGAAAATGAACCCGCCACCCCATGTGCTGTTCCCGCTCGGAGACTCCGGGGGTTCCCGCCGGTCATTCCAGTCTGCATCAAATCATACTGCGGAAGTAGACGCTAATATCACCGATATCGATTTCCAGAAGGAAGGCGGAATAATTGAGATCGAGGTCGGAAGACGGAGGTGTACGGAATGCCAGGAGATCACCTATACCAACCGGTGTGAGAAATGCGGGGCGCATACCGTTGCTGTCACTACCTGCCCCAAATGCGGAAGGGAAACGCTGATGGAGCGCTGTCCCGGGTGTGATGTCCCGACAACCTGCAGCCAGAGGGTCACACTGAATGTGAAAGGAGAGTACGCAAAGGCAATGGAACGACTGGGGCTCAAACCCGACAGTGTTGCCCTCGTGAAAGGCGTGAAAGGGGTAATCTCCCGGGAAAAAACCGTGGAGGCGATGGAGAAGGGAATCCTGCGGGCCATCCGGGAAATTTTCGTTTTCAAGGACGGGACCACGCGATTTGACATGATCGACCTGCCGCTGACCCATATCCGTCCGGATGAAGTGAGGGTTCCTGTTGAAAAACTTCGCTCGCTCGGTTACGTGAAAGATTATCTTGGCTATGATCTCCAAAATGGTTCCCAGATCGTGGAGTTGCGGCCGCAGGACCTGCTTGTCTCTGATTCCTGCGCGGAGTACATGGTGCAGGTTGCAAAGTTCATGGACGACCTTCTGGTGAAATGTTATGGACTGGAACCCTTCTACAATGTCAAAAAACCCAATGACCTTTTAGGGCACCTTGTCATCGGGCTTGCGCCCCACACAAGCGCAGGAGTCCTCGCCCGTATTGTCGGTTTCACCCGGGCAAATGTCGGGTATGCCCACCCGTTCTTCCATGCCGCAAAGAGGCGGAACTGTTTCTACGGTGATACCGAGATCGAAGTATATGATGGAATGCACTGGAAGAAATCACCCGTACGGAGATTTGTCCTTGAAAATTTTGATGTCAGCCGACCGGGCATTGACCGGCTGGGCACCTATTATTCCGATCCGGCACAACCGTATTTTACCCGGACGGTCGATACCGCCGGGATCATGCATATCCGCAGGATCACCTCAGTGTCGATCCACCGTTCCCCCGCGACACTTCTCAGGATTACCACGGCACTGGGAAAGGAAATCGCAGTTACTCCGGATCACGCAATGCTTGTATGGGATACAACCTATCTCCGGAAGCTCAGGGCGATGGAACTTAAAGCGGGTGACGCTGTCCCGGTGCTTGAAGGTGCCAACGTGATTGCCGACCATATCCGGTCCCTTGAGGTCGTACCGTCTCCGGAAGAGAGGGTATACTGCCTTACTGTGGCTGATGATCATACGCTTGTTGCGAACGGGATCTTCACCGGCCAGTGTGATGGTGATGAGGACTGCATCATGCTGCTTCTCGATGGTCTGATTAATTTCTCACGGTCATTTCTTCCTCAGAACCGGGGCGGTTCCATGGATGCCCCCCTGGTACTCACCAGCAGGATCGACCCTGCTGAGATTGACAAGGAATCTCTTAACATCGATGTCTGTGATCATTACCCTCTGGAACTCTATACCGGCGCTCTTACCTGTACCGAACCCAAGATGATTACCCGGCTCATCGATCGTGTCGAACAGAGGATTGGCACTCCTGCACAGCTCGAAGGGTTCCGGTTCACTCATGACACTTCGGATATTTCGGCAGGACCGATTGAATCCATGTACACCCAGCTCAAGACCATGACCGACAAGCTCGAAGCCGAACTTGTCCTGGCAGAAAAAATACGTGCTGTAGATGCCGATGATGTTGCAGAGCGGGTCCTGACCACACACTTTATCCGCGATCTGATGGGCAACCTCTCCGCATTCTCCAAGCAGAAGTTCAGGTGCACCAGGTGCAACACGAGCTACCGGCGGATGCCCCTTGCCGGGAAATGCACAAAGTTCAGGGGAAAGGGCATCTGCAATGGCAACATCATCGCGACCGTGCATGAGGGATCCGTAAAAAAATACCTCGAAATGTCCCGGGAGATCTGCAGGAAATACAAGGTTTCAGAGTATACGAAACAACGTGTCGAGGTGCTTGACCTTGCGATCACCTCCACGTTCGGTGAGGAGAAACAACAGCAGCTCGGGCTTGCAGATTTTATGTAATCCGAATCGACTAAGAAATAAAAGTCAGCGATTTCTGAAAACATGTCTTGGTCGATCCGGAGGAAATTAGAGAAACGGGCAAGAACGGGAATAGTTCTCACCCAACCATGAAAAACTGGCTCTGTTGAAACCTTAAGATTTCCCCTGTAAATTGAAATTCACAGATGTGAGTTAATGGAATGTTTATACCTTATAATTATTTGCGATGAACCCCGTCCCCCCCCCCGACGGGGCGCCCCCGCGGCGGATCAGTATCTATAAGCATATTTGCAAACACCGCACTACCCCACCGTGCCTCGGAGAGGCCCTGAGGCGGGAACCCTCCTGAAATTACATGGTTAATGATATTCATGGTTCGGGTGTAAACTCCCACTCATGCCCGTTTCACCAGACTGCTGATCACCTGTTGTCGGAGGGGACAGTGCCTGTTCCCCCGAACCGCCCCTGCGCTTTGTGATTGTGTTGTATTACCTTCCCGGGAGTTATCGCTCCGGAGGAATGCCACAGCGGGGGTGTCCCTTCGGGGGCGGCGCAGGTCATCACAACGGGATTAGCCCTCCCTGAAATTACCAGGATTGTCCAACGACAGGAAATCCTGCATCCCGCTTCTGTGCCTCTTTTTATATACGTTACAGATAATTATTCAGGCGCAACCATGGCCCACGAGCACCGTGATTTTACCCGATCCCTGCAGATCGCGCTGGTCATCACCACTATCTTCCTGGTCGTAGAGCTGGTTGGCGGCCTGATCTCGGGCTCCCTTGCGCTGGTCAGTGATGCCGGACACATGTTCAGCGATGCCCTTTCCCTCCTCCTCTCCCTGGGAGCAATCACCCTTGCACGACGGCTTCCCACCAAGGCGCGGACATACGGCTTTCACCGTGCAGAGATCTTTGCCGCATTTATCAATTCCCTGCTGCTCATCGGCATGAGCATGGTGATCCTCTGGGAAGCCTACCTCAGATCGCTGAACCCCGCTCCGATCGAGAGTGGTCTCATGGGCGCTGTCGCCGTGATCGGGCTCATCTCCAACATCGCGGTTGTGTACCTGCTTCACGGCAGCCATAACCTGAATGTCCGGAGTGCTTTCCTGCATGTCATCGGGGACACCATCTCGTCGGTTGCGGTTATTGCAGCTGCCGTCTGGATAGCACTCACCGGGCAGGTCGTTGTCGATATCATCCTTTCCGGCTTCATCACGGTTATGATCCTGATATCAGCTGCAGGCATTCTCCGCGAAACCGTCGCTATCCTGCTCCAGTTCACACCACGATCCGTAGATTTTGATGCGGTTGTCGCAGACATGACCTCGGTGAGGGATGTCGCAGGAGTGCATCATGTCCATCTCTGGAGTCTCAGCTCTGATATCAACGTTCTCGATGCACACGTCTATTCCTGCGAGCGGGACGCATCAAGGATTGAAGAGATGAAGAAAGAGATCAAGAAGCGCCTTGAAAAATACCAAATCCGTCATTCGACGCTGGAATTTGAATGTGAAGAGTGCGAAGACTGTTCAATCGTGAAGACAGAAAATGACGAGCTCATATGAAGAAAGAACTTCCCGGCAGAGTCATGAGACGTTTTTATTTTCCTTTAATTGTATCGTGTTAATGACCCTCACCGTATAATCAGCCAAATGGAATATCCATGCCGGTAACGATCAGCGTCTGAATTGATCAATTATCCCTGGCACAAGTCTATAAAACTCAAAGCCTTTTACTATCCTGCAACCAATACTATTCTGAGCGAGAATATCTAAGTGGTCAACAGAGGCGGACTCAAGATCCGTTCCCGTAGGGGTTCGCAGGTTCAACTCCTGCTTCTCGCATCTTTTCAAAACAGACTCTTCCTGGGTACTCCTCCTTTAACCCGTTTGAAAATAGATCTGCCAGTCAATAGGGAATATTAAGGCCGGTTTTTCTCATGGAAAAACCGGTTTTTCTCGAATCTAACCTCGAATATCAGGAATCCGGGAAAAGGCGATGAAAAGTGCCCCAATAAGACCGGTAACCCGGGAACGGGAAAAAATCGAATACGCCCGAATTGAACCCTGATTTCCATTTTAAGCCTTTTTTAGTACAAGAAGTACGATAAAGTCTCAAAAAGGACATCAGTATTTTTCAGCCATAGTATTAAGATGACAACGGGTGTTCTTTTCCGTCGTAGGCAATAAGGACTGATCCGGACTCTCTTCCGGTGATTTTCGGGAACAGACGTTCAGAATTCAGGATTAATCATGTCAGGGCATGACCCGACAGGAATCCGGTATGGGAAACGTCGGACACTCCAGGTACAGAATGGGGGGAGATCTGAGGACAGGATATCTTTTTCTGGTATACTGCAGTTCGCGATTTTCCGACGGAAACATCCTCCTTGGTTGACTGACAAATAGATCAGCAGTATGAATTTTGTGCAAAAATGGTACATATCTGCATATCTTTTAATTCAGCGTCATATTTAAACTTTAATGCCAGAATACGGCAGATTATCGCCCGGAAATATATGCTAATATACTCCCTCTTTGTATTTGCCTTTTTCCCGGTATCACCAATATCTGTTTCTTCACTATATTGGCTCTCCCGGTTCATTGCTCCGCATGTTTGAGATGATAAGCCAGCTTAAGGGAACTGGTGACAAGATTATCCAAGTCTTCCTGAGTGTATTTGTTGGCCTTGATCTGGTCCCAGTCCTTCGTTGTATCCTCATCATTTTCCCCGACCCATGCAGCAATCGAGACCTCCGGGCTTTGGAATCCCAGCCATGCAAAGAAATTCAGCAGGTTCCCGGCAACGTGCTGCATCCCGTCAACATGACCGATGATGATCAGGCCGACAACCTTGTTCCTGATCATCCGGTTTCCGTACCACGAAAACTGGTTTTCTATGCTGTTCATCCGTTCGACAAATTTCTGAACAAGTGCCGAATGATTGTTCCAGCGGATCGGAGTGGCAAGGATCAGGATATCACAGGCAAGAACCCCATCATACACTTTCTGCATCTCATCGTCAGGATACTTCATCGTTGACTGACACGGATAGGTGCAATACGAAGGATCTTCTGAATAGTTCCCTTCACAATCATAGATTTTGAGATCTTTGAGCCTGAGAAATGTGGTGTCGCAACCCAGCTCCTTAAAGTGGGCAAGTGCTTTCATCAACAACCGTTCTGATTTGGACATCCCCGCCTGCTGGCGACTCGACCCGGATATGCCTGTAACCTTGATCCCTTTAATCTTTTCACGGTCAGGAGGAGCAATGTCACCGACACCGAACTTTCGTCCTACAATGGGAGCTGGCATAGTATAGTATTTCCATATACTGAATAAGGATTTGTTCTTTAATACCGATGGATTGAGATGTTTTCAGGAAATGTAAAACGCAATGATGCCGACCGAAAATCCGTTTTCAGAATACGTGTGGAACATTGAAGACGGGAAACAATCAACAGGTATTGAGGGGAATCTTACTTAGTTACAGGGACGCGACAATAACCCGCGTCCTGAACAATATGTCGACTTGGATCGGTCTGACAAAACATCCTCCGTGCAGGTGTATCGTTGGACGGGAATCTGTTTATCCAGGGAATCATTATTGGCCTGACCCTTGCTGTACCGGTAGGACCGATCTCGCTCCTTTGTATCCACCGTTCGGTGACAGATGGACGACTTCACGGTATAGTATCAGGTATAGGTGTCGCATCTGCCGATTCATTCTATGCCGCGATTTCCTTCCTTGGCCTTACCTTCATCTCCGGACTAATCGTATCCCAGCAGTTTTTCTTCCGTTTCCTTGCCGGATTCGTCCTGATCTTTGTCGGAATTCGGGTCTTTTTGTCTCTTCCGGCCGTCGCCAGCGCTCGGACAGGCCACGAAACGTATCTTAAGGATTATCTTTCAACAGCTGCCATTGCGATTGCAAACCCGCTGACCCTTCTTTTTTTTATGGTCATTGTCCCTGGATTCGGGGTTGTTATTCACGGGACTTCTATTATATCGGCCATTGAATTTGTTTCAGGATTGTTTTTCGGATCCGTAGTTTGGTGGGTCCTCCTATGCGGATCGGTCGGGACCGTCAGAACCCGTATCAGCGTGGAAAGCCTGGGTTTGATTAATCGTGTATCAGGAATTCTTATCTCCTGTTTTGGTGCCGGTATGCTCCTCCTCTTAATAATAACGACGTTGCCAGGCGGATAATCTTGATGGTATGAGTATTTCTTCTGCACAGGGAAATTCCTGGACGATCCTTCAATATTGAACAAAACAGACTATCCGGACCTTTTAAACTCCCTGTTATCTGCATCTCACCTTTTGTCCGGAGGATGAATAATTATATTTTCTCTTACGCTAAAAATTGAGCACGTAAATTCTTACTTCTACAGGCCGGAGAAAAAAGAGGAGAGGTTGTACTGACAGATAAAAAACCGGGATCACCTCCGGGTGATGAGATCATCAGGGTAAAGCTGCCCCAGAAACGAAACCGGGAGATGTTCGGGATGGCAGAACTGATGATGGGTGCAAACCATATACGTGTCCGCTGTTTTGACGGCGTAACGAGGATGGGGAGGATCAAGGGAAAAATAAAAAAGAAAGTCTGGATCCGCGAAGGAGACATTCTTATTGTTGTCCCGTGGAACTTCCAGGATGAAAAATGCGATATCATTTACCGGTATACCGGACCGCAGGTCGAGTGGCTCCGGCGAAATAATTATCTCTGAAAAATTTGTTATTTTTTTTAAAAAGAGTTATAATACAATCTCTTCGGCGCAATCCGTGAGAAGAAATTTTTCTCTCTTTGAGTGCCGTCTATTGGAAAAAAGCAAATTTCTCATGGGAAGGCATGGAAATTTCTCACTCAAAATGAAGGCAAATTACTTGTCATATTTGGCGAAAGAACCAAAACAAAATGATGCCATGCGTCAGTGCATTGCATGAATTAAATATCCGCCGAGAGACAAATAATGAAAGGAAGATGCTGTAAATGTTATCATTCAGTTACGAAGGAATCGATCGTTCCTTTGCACAAAAGTACAGACTAATGAAAAATTTATTGACAATTAAGAATTCGCCCGAAAAATTGCAAAATTCCGAATCAAACAAAAATTCGGGGATTAAAAATAATAAAAATCTTTATATACTCTTACAGATAATCTTTCCAAAGAGACGATGTTTATGAGAGCGAAAGCTGGGATGTTTGTAATTATTATTAGTTTGCTTTTCCTGATAGGAACGGTAGGGGCAGCGATTGGGATTCCTGATACTGTTATTGTCACTACTAACAAAGCCTGGATTATTGCCAATAATATCGATCAATCTACTATCACGGTTACTGTCACAAATACTACACCTGGTTATAGTGTTGCATCTGGTATAACCGTAAACCTCGCAGTTGATCCTGTATATGGAACCATAAGTCCCACGACAATCACTACCGATCTTATAGGCAAGGCATCAAGTACCTTCAATGTGAAGACGAAGAGTGGTGCTACTCAAATAATTGCAACAATAAGTGGTCTGGCGCCTAATTCAACAGTTCAGAACATCGATCATGACAGCCCTTATAACATAATATTCACTCACCCCGATAAAGGTGAGGTCGCAACAGAAGTACCTTTCAGCATGTCAGTTACTGATCGATGGGGAAATCGGATCGATGACCGGACAGGGGAGGCCCATATAGTAAATCTTCATGTCAGTGGTCCTGCTCCAAATGACTGTAATTTCGTTGGATACGGGCATGATCATTCTCCAGCTCTCGATGCAAACGGAAACCAATCAGTCAACGTCAAATTAACCTCTAAAAAAGGTATCAACTATGTTTCGATGGATTCATTTGGCAGTATAAAGGATAAAATTGAATCGATTGAAACGGTTGCGACTGGAAAACCCTCTTTCATGACCGGCAGTATATCCAATGGTGGAGTGCTTCCGGCAAATGGTGTAGACAGATTCACTATCAACTATTTCCTGTACGATGCCTATGGAAACCCGGTACAGAACCGATCTTTATGGGTCAGTACTAATCTTACGGATGAGCTGACACCCAGATTATATACAACTAACTCTCTTGGGCAGGTTCAGATGACCTATGGTCCCAAAATATCACTCCTGACTGCCAATATCACTGCAATTGCCGCAGATAATTCGAGCGTCAAGAATAATCTATTTGCAAGCTTTGTAAGTTCCAATGTGCCCTCCAACCTGCTCCTCGTTGTCACCCCTCAAACTATGGCAAGCCGGGATTGTGACCCTATGACAACGCGGGAAGCAAAGGTGGTGGCAATACTAACTGATGACTGGGGAAATCCGGTAACAACAAATGAGGATATTACTTTTACGATATCAGGTATCTCATCAGCACCCCATAATGCAATACCTGGCCCGAGTTTCGAAAGTGGATCCGAAATTCTCACAAAAACGATTCCAATCGATAGTAATGGAAATGCCATCCTGACCTTTTATCCCGGTTCATTCGTACAGGAAGGCCAACCTGGTTATATTGATGGGGCAACAGGATTGTGTACAGTAAGTGCTACCGCTCCTTCCAGTGGCATAACCGCCATCCCGGTTATAGTGGAATGGAAGAATTTTGCCTATCTTAGTGTGGTAGTGAATGCCACACCGCGAACAGTTCTTGTGAATGAAACCATCGATGTTACTATACGGCTTACGGGTGATGGTTATAAGATGGTGTCAAATCCCATCTCCGTGGTGCTGGATTTGGATACCAACAACATAATGAATGCAGCTGAGGCCGATGCACCATCTCCACCCCCACCCCCGCCACCGCGTTTTAATTATGCAAAAGACGCGGCAAAATATTTTGTCGGTACCCTGAATGCCTCGGATCAGATAGGACTTGTTACATGGGGTGAGGAAGATAACAGCGATTATTGGCTGCTTGTCCGAAATACTTCTTACAATCATGCCTTAATTAACTCATCAATTGATCTTCTGTTTACGAAAAATAATGAGGTTAGTGTAAGACAATCAATTCATGAAGCGGTTACCAATTTAATCACTAATCCATTACGTCCTGCCAATGAAGTCGGAGCAATCATAACGCTTGGAGCTTCATCCTATGGTCCGGGAGATAGAGATCTTATGGTTCAGGAGACGTGGATAAATAACAATATTCGGGTCTACTCAATTAGTTATGTATCCACCGACTGCAATTTGAAGAGTGATGGTATCACCTACACTAATTCAAAAACGGAAGATATGTCACTCCTCGCGAGAGAAGCTCACGGCATACATTTTTGCTGCACAAACAGTAGCCAGGTTATTGAGGCAATGGGTGCAATTAGACGAAATCTTTCAGAGATTGCCGGTGTCAATACCTCGATGAATCTTGACTTCGAGCATGTGACCGTTAACAGTGATCCAACATGGTCAGGAGCGGATGTATTCGACTACGTGGTTGTAGATAACGGGATGGCTTCTCCGGCTTCACGCACAACAATTCTCTGGCCAAACAGCACGCGTACATTTGAGAACCAGACCGATGACTGGAATAATGACCTCCGTCTGAATTTTACCATCGGTACAATTAAAGTTAAACAATCGTGGGAAACAACGTTCCGGTTAAAAGTCAAGAAGGAGGGGGTAATCGATTTGTTCGGTCCCGGTTCCACCATTACATACAATGATATGCAAGGAAGCCTGCACCTTCCTACTACACTCATCACAGTAAATAATGGTACCATTCCCGTGGGTCTTCAGAGTGGGTCTCTGGATGTTTCAAACCTCGCAAAATCCGGCCCGGTTACTAACTTCCTACCCCTGAGATGGAACCTCGAATATACCGGATCCAGCAACGCAACTGAAACGATGTGGTATTCTCGTGATAATGGACCTTGGATTCAATTTGACACTCATACCGGCATCGCACCTAATACCCTGTCCGTACCAGTGTATACTAATACTGCTATGCTCGATGTTAGGAAATTGTCCTATGGAACCTATCGTATAAAGGTCCATGTGATTGCTCCTGATTCTCCCGATGATGAGGATATCATCGGAGGAATAGTAATAAGCAATGCCGGTGTCTACATCAAACTGGAGTAATCCCTTTTTTTTAGGAACTGTTGTCAGCACGGATTTATACTATTCTTGGATTGAGCCGTCACCGTACGATTATAAAGACAGGTTCAATCCCTGGACTAACGCTCACCAATAGAATTATCGTATTCCTGTCCTTAATCCCATGTATGCTGCATTCTGGTTATCGTAAGAAGTGCGAGGCATGTACCGTTTCTGCCCGCGTTATGGAGTCGATCCGTGTACGGATGTTTTCAGGATAACATTCCTCCCCTCCACTTGAATAAAAAAAGAGATCCGGGTCCGCTGATCTGATATTCTGACGAAGAATGGAGAATGTGACTACAAACAATATTTCGTGGGCACATATCTCAGGTCCATTCGTAGAATATCGAAAGAGGAATGAACTGGATATAGGAACCAGCAGCAGACCAACAGGTTTAACGGAGTGTTGGTAATGACTTATCGAAGTGAGACACTCAAAAAAAAAAGATTAATCAGATAGATTCTATCTTTATCTCATAGGTTTTGATAACGAGGGTGGTAACCCCCGTCATCTGATAAGTTCCGGGAGTTCCCGTAGGTGTCATTCCCAAGGTTTTTGTGAGATAATTATCCCATGCAACAGAATAATCCATTGCAGGGTTAGGAGTATACCTCAGGGTTATACTCCCCCCAGAAACAGAATAGGGTGTATAATTAGTTGCAGCAAGCTTCATCCGGATGGTTCCAATACCTTCTCTCGCCATAATACCCTCACTGGTAAAGTTTATGAGATTGATAACCATCGTCTTTGTCTGGTCATCATAGAACCAGCGGGGCTCAGCGAGCATAACTGATCCGCTGGAGAGTCGTGGGCGCAGTATTACTGCTCCGTTCTGGAGGGAAATATCCGTCTGGGCACTGACCGACTCATACCTCAGTTCACCCGGTTCGAATTTATCGACGAATGTGGGACCTGCTGAATCTTTGATGGTAATATTTGAGAAGGAAGGTTGATAACTTGAATTGTAGACCGTAAGCGATCCGCTGCCGATTTTCAGCGAGGTTTCCTTGTAGGGCACGGTCTTGAAGGCAAGACTCTTGACATCATTCTGTAAAACGATCATGTTCTTTTCCATGATCTTCTCATCTGCACTCACCTGCTGTTTCAAAAGCAGGGGGTACCCGTATAGAGTCACAAGACCGATACCGAC
>Ga0105097_10000171_pt1 | contig 26637 bp, 29 predicted proteins | sample PPLLak12cMay2015_FD_87035 | JGI IMG/M metagenome (GOLD analysis project Ga0105097, IMG submission 87035) | Freshwater sediment microbial communities from Prairie Pothole Lake near Jamestown, North Dakota, USA - PPLs Lake P7 Core (1) Depth... | ecosystem: Environmental > Aquatic > Freshwater >...
TCCATAATAAAAACTTCGTTCCCTTTTTCGATTAATTTATCAGCCAAATTTGAACCAATAAAACCAGCGCCACCTGTGATTAAAAATTTCATGCTTATCTCCTTTCAACAATCCACCAATGTGGATGAAATAGCGCAACAAAAACTCCAGATGGTAAAACATTAAATCTTTGAATAATATTTTTTCTTATAATTGGTAATTTCTTAAAATATTTTTGTCTTGTATGAAACCTACCCCAGATTCCTGTCCAACCACCACCACCATCTCCAAGAAAAGCATCTCGATCAATATAACACGCATTATATTTCATTTTTATATCATCTAATGTAATCTTATAATTTTGAGGTATAATATCTTTCCTTTTTTCTGAACCTAAAAATGCGTCTCGTTCCCAATTTTTCCAAATCATAATATTATTCAAACCTTGTTTCAAAAGTTCTGGATCCCCATGTTCACAACAACAACTTACTTCAATTCCATTATCTCGAAGAAAATTTAAAGGTTTTGAAATGATATCAATAATTGGTTTTCTAGTTTGTAAATATTCTGGAAATACATTATTGTGTAAACCTATTCTATGACCCAAACTAGAAATAAACTTAACTTCATTAAGAAATTTCTTATTGAATTGAAAATAATTTGAAACATATCTCAAGTAATAAGATGAAACAATATTCCTTTGAGATTCAGCTTTTGCTAATCGAATAGCTGGTTCCATTGTTTCACTATCAACATCATGTCTTAAGTAAATAAATCTTTGTTTCTTTTTTGAAGACAACTCTTCAAACGAAGTTATTTTACCATCAATTTGACTTAACAAATTAAAATACAAAGTTCCATCTGTTGTTTTTTTAAGCGCCATATCCTAACCTTTTTAATATTTTAGTCATCAATGCTACTTCTTTTTTAGTACAAAGTTTTTTCCATGAATCACCTTTTTGAATTGACTTTGCATCAATTGGTCTAGGCATATGTAATGTAGCATTGGGTTTAATATCTTTTGAAGTTATTCCAGGAAGAAACATTGGATATTCAGAAAAATTATACTTTTTAACCAAACCAAATTTTTCAATAATTAACTTTTGAATTTCGTCTGGTTTTGTACATAAATCTTCATACTTTACTTCTAAATCAATACCTTGTGGAAAAAGAAGTCTTTGATTAATAGATATCATCCATCGTTGTGGTTTCAATTCAAATGGACGATTAATTAAAACGTCTCTTCCATCTCTTATGATATTAACAATTTTAATCTTATTCTTTCTAATTTGAGTTAATTGTTTCCTTGCTAAGTCATGATCAATTCCGGAAAAAATAGTTTTCCCAGTCCGTTTTGCAATCAAAAACTTTTTCTTACTAGGAGCAGATATAAAATTTTGTAAACTTGTTTGACCATCAATTATTTCAACATCTTGAAAAGCGTAGAACAATTTTCTCAATAATGTTGTTCCACTACCTGCGCATCCAGTAATAAATATTTTCATAAGAATCTCTCCTAAAAAAACGGTAAATATTTCATTCCATTTTTTGTAAGGTGAAATGTTAATCCATTAGGAATAACATATTGTCTATATTGCGGAATCCATTTTTTTCCAGCCCACATGTCACATACTTTTCCAATATCAATAGCAATTCCTCCAAGACTTTTTATATAGTTTGAATAACCCCTTCCCCAAGCTCCAGCACCAATTAAAAAAATTTTTCTAGAAGGAATTAACTCTTTTATTCTCTTTTTAGTAATATTTATCTTAGAATAATGATTTCCAAATCTTCCTGGAATTGGTATTGAAACTGCATTGATACCAACATCTTTTAACTTTTTAGAAACTTTTGGAAAACAAGTAATTACAACAATATTTTTTCCTTGCAAAATCTGTAATAAATCTAAACAATGTTCTCTTTGTAAAAACAATTGCCATCCCAATTCTGGACTACAAAAATTATTATTTACAATTTTTAAACGCTTATAAAAATTCTTCCAATCAAGAATTAACGAAACACAATCTTTTGAAATAATAGATATTGGTTTGCATGAACGCCAAAACTCCCCATTTAAATACAAATCATAACCACTTAAATAATTTGCATTGTTACATGCTTCTACATAACTATTTAATAACTCTTTACTATTTGTTACGTTATAAGCTTCTCGTTTCGACCTTACTGACGTAAAATCATGAGTAGTAAGTTCATTTAAAATTTGAAGGTCACCATCCCCTAACCTAACAATAGAAAACGGAATATTTTCATCAATATGTTTTTTAATGTCATTCAAAATATAGTTTAATTTAAAAAACATATTTACAAAACCTCAACGGTACAACCAGGTAATTTATGAAAACATTTTGTTTTCGGATTAAACTTAATCATTTTTCGAATGCTTGGAAGTGGAATATCATCTCGTTTTCCAGTCCAATAATCAAATAAACTTCCAACATCTAAAACAACTTTTCGATTTTGTCTTAAAACACCACATATATTTCTTCCAACAAATCCACTTCCAACTAAATACAAATCTGCATTAGCAGCGATAGCAGTATTATTAATTTGATTCATTTGATTATATAAACCATTTCCTTTTATATTTTTTATATTTCCAGAAATAACAAAATAATTAACAGACTTAGCACCACTATATTGTACTAACCAAGGAAACTTATTATTAGAAATACAAAATACTGCTCTATCTTTCATAATATCAAATAAATTCATTTGTTCTTTTATCATACAGAAAAAATTAAAACGAGGATCACAAAATTTCTTGTTTGTTAAATCTATTCCAACACCACTTAAGATTTTATCCCAATTTTTAGCAAGTTCTTGATTTCCAATAACCTTTATTGAACCAGCTGAATAATTTTGAAAACTATCAATATAATCAGCGTCTTTTAAATATTGAATTGTATTTTGAAAAAAATGTATTCTTCTATTCCATGGAATACTTACTCTATCTAAAAGTAATTTTACTAATTGCTCGCCAATTGGTTTTCCTCTTCTTCTAATTTGTATATTTGTATTATTTGGTTCTGTAGACCAATGACCAATCTTAATAAAACCATTTAAAAAACAAACAGAAAAAACACCAAGTGTTCCATCCCCACCTCTTAATAATGAAAATGGTCTTTTTTCTTTAATTGCTGAATCAACATCTTGTAAAATTTCAACAGAATTATATATTTTATACATTATATACCCCACGGTTTTACTAAAGGTTTGCCATGAACTAAATTTTGAATATGCTCATATAATTCTTTAATTCGATGATTATCTGTATGTTTTTTCAAAAATGTATTTCTTCCATTTTCAGCTATTTGTTGTACTAAAGAAAAATTATTTCTAATGAATCTTGCTTTTTCAAAGACATCAGAACAATCATTTTTATACTCAATTATACAATCTTTTAATCCTAGAACCTCTTTAGTACTAAAAGGACCAGATAAAACAGCACCACCACTAGCTAGGATTTCAAACAATTTTCCATGCGGACTATCTAATTCTGTAGATGTTAAATACGCTCTATGGTCTCTTAAAAATTTAGGATAATTACTACCAAAACATTTTTTACATTCTGCTAATACTTCTTTTCTTTTTAAAATATTAACTGCTCGTAATCTTACAGGATAACTTGCATTAGCAGATCCTGCAAAACCAATCATATTTTTTCTAGTTCTGAATGGACCATCTGGATGAAAAAATTTTTCATCTGCAGAAAAGGGTAACCATACCCACGGAATCGGATACTTGGAAGGAGAAGGGAATGAACCTCTTTGAATAACTAAATCAAATTTACATCGTTGATAAATCTTTTGTAATACCAAAGGTTTTCTATGATAATCTACTTCAATTGCTATTTTAGCACATTGTATCTGATCAGTAATTTTCATAAAATTTGACTTTCCGATTTTTGCATAACATATGATAACATCAGGTTTAAGATTATTATAGATATTAAGAATTGTTTTTTCTTGCTCGACAAGAGTGTTTCTATCATGAACTACTAGTTGTATATCTTTAAAATTTGCTAGTTTTTCTGCAAACCCAGAATTAATTCTTCTATTAACTCCCCATCGTTTTGATCCAACTATCATTAATATTTTCATATTAAATCCTTACCATACATTTGAATTTGGTTTCATTATTCTTCTAGCAAGCATTGTTTTTGTATCCATTTTAATAAATCTTTTTGGAACAGAATCAATAATTCTAACTCCACTCCATAAATCAAAAAGACGACCAGCATCAAAAGCTACTCCACCACATTTCTTTATATAATCACAATAGATTTTTCCTAGTAAACCAGCACCAATTAAAAATAAATCATATTTCTTTGCGTTATTAGCTATGAGTGACATTATAACCCTATGACGTTCTTGATAATTTGCTTTATCCCCAGCTCTTCCAATTTGATAAGAATCAATCTTCTTTGCACCACTAAACCATTTTAGTCTTTCACAAATTTGGATTTGATTGCTAATACAAAATACAGTTCTATTTCTCATTACATTATGAAGATTATATTCTCCATAAACAATAGACATATAATGTAAATAAGGACTACAATAAGAACTATTTTTAATTCCTACAGCTTCATGTATTTCTTTCCAATGAGATGAAATAAAACCAAGTCCTTTTGATCTTCCAATTCCTGTATAAAATGCATCATAACAATCAATATAATTTGAGTTATTTGCTGCGTCTACTACTCTCTGACAAATATCTAATCTAGCTTTTAAAGGAATTCCTTGTTGACGCATTACACTATTTGCAATTCTATTTTTTTGTCCACCACTCCATTTTCCTTTTTTAACAAAATCTGGAGCTATATAAGCACATACAATTCCAAGACAACCATCCCCATATCTAATTGTTGAGAAAGGTTGTTTCTTCAAAATATGTTTATCTAAATCTCTTAGAATTTCTTCTGTTCCGTGTACTGGAACTAAAGGTCGATTAAATGGGGTATTCATAAAATCTCCTAAGATAAAGTTGCTGGATGACCAAATATCGTTTGATTACTACCAACATTTTTTAAAATTAGAGAACCAGCACCAATCACAGTTTTTTCACCAATATGAACATTTGGAACCACTATAGTTCCTGTATTAATTATTGTATATTTTCCAATTGAAATTCCACCAGCTAAAGTTACTCCAGGAGCTAAATTTACAAAGTCAGAAATATCACAATTATGATCAACAGTTACTCCAGAATGAATCATACAAAAATTTCCAATCTTAGCTTCTGGTTGTATTACAGCATTAGCATTAATAATTGTTCCTTGACCAATTTGTGCACCAACTCCAATTGTAGCAGTAGGATGAACGAAAGTTGCAAATATTGGAAATAATGTTTGCAACTTTTGAAAATATCTTTCTTTTTCATATTGATTACTAAAGCATAAAGCAAGATGGCAGTATTGCTTAAGTTTTCCATAGTCAAAAGATTCAACTTTATATCGATTCAAAAATAATTGATTTTTCCATGATCTATCATAAGGTTCATAAACTTTCTCAATAGGAATATCATGTCTACTACATATATCTACTACATATTTTGCTTGAGCACCTGTTCCGATAATAATCATAACCAGAACTTCCTTTCTGCATTCATAATATCAACTACCTGCCTAACTTCTTGTAGAGACATTTTTGGATGATTTGGTAAACCAATAATACATCCTGATAATTTTTCTGCATTCTGTAAAGAAAAAGAATCATATTTTCCTCTGAAAACTGGTTGTCTGTAAAGGGGTTCATTATATCTATATCTAAATTCTATTCCATTTTCTTTAAGATATTTCATTCCATTTTGTGCTAAAGTTTTTGATTTAAAAATAATAGGAAACCAAAAATAAACACTTTTTGCAACACTATCTTTAAAATCAGATGCATACAATTTCTCATAACCATCTTTATCAATAATATGCTTTTGTAAATATTCTGAAAAAAGTATTCTTCTTGTATTTAAAGAATCTAATTTTTTCAATTGTACTCTTCCAATTGCTGCAAAAACTTCATTCATTCTATAGTTATAACCAACTATTGAATGATGATCACGATCTGGCATTCCATGAGATCTTAAAAGTTTGCATTGTTCATAAACATATTTATTATCTGTTGTAACCATTCCGCCTTCTACAGTAGTCATGTTTTTTGTAGCAAAAAATGAGAAACAATTAGCAATTCCAAAAGATCCAACTTTCTTCCCATTCCATGTAGCTCCATGAGCTTGAGCACAGTCTTCAATTACATGCAAGTTATATTTATCAGCAATCTTTTTAACATCAACAATATTACATGGTGTTCCAAAGAAATGAACTGGCATGATAGCTTTTGTTCTCGGAGTAATATGTTTTTCAATATCATCACAATAAATATTAGCGAATGGGCCAACATCACAAAATACAGGTTCTGCACCAGTCATCATAACTGAAGACATTGTTGCAAAAAATGACATAGCAGGAACAATTATTTCATCCCCAGGTCCAATTCCCAAAGAGAGTAAAACCATATGAAGAGCTGCTGTTCCACTATTACAAGCTATTGCATATTTAGTTCCAATATATGAAGCAAACTCTGCTTCAAACTTTTCTACAATTGGTCCTGAAGTATAATTTCCTGACTTTAAAACATCAACCGCAGCTTGAATTTCTTCATCATCAATTAATGGAACTGCTACCTTAATCATGTTATTTTTCCTCCAACTGACAACTAAAATTATCACAATTTACATACTTAATTTTATTTGTATTCCAATCATCAAAACCATATTTTTCAATATCTTTAACCATTGATACAATTCCACCTGAAAGACTATATCTTGGATAAAATCCAAGTAACCATCTAATCTTTTGACCAGATACTTTATAGTTTCTATCATCTTCTTTTACATCAATTAGTTCTAATTCTGTATCAGGAACAATTTGTGTTACTAGTTCTCCTAAATCTCTAATTGAAATATTATCAACATTTACGTTAAAAATTTGACGATTCAAATTTCTCTCGCCTTTATATGTTGCTACTTTCATAAAAGCCATTGAAGCATCATAACAATGAATAAAAGGTCTAAATTGTGTTCCTCCATAAACTTGAAGTTTATGTTCCTTTAAAGCTTTTATTGTAAACAAATTAGCAACCAAATCAAATCTCATTCTTGGAGAATAACCAAATACAGTAGATAATCTCAAAACACTACATTCATTTTTAATATTATCAAAAAAGATTTTTTCAGATTGAATTTTACTTTCTGCATAAAGAGAAACTGGATTTAAAAATGAACCAGTATTTAATAAAATATCGGATGGAGCAGCACCATAAACACTACAAGAAGATGCAAAAACCAATCTCTTAACGTTATAATAATTACATAAATCTGCAATTAAATTAGACGACTCAACATTATACAACCATGTTTGTTCTTCACTTAGTTTACAAGCTGGATCACCAACTAAACCAGCTAAATGAATAACACAATCTGTTTCTTTAAAAACTTTAGCTAGATCATCTCCTCTTCGTATATCACCTTTTATAAATTTACAATTGGGTTTATTTAAAACATCTTTTAGATGTTCATGACCAAAAAATGCACAATCTAATATAGTAACATCATGCATTTGTGAAACTAGCAAAGCAGTGAGATGACTACCAATATATCCTAGTCCACCAAGAACTGCAATTTTCATATAATTTTTCTCCTCATAAGATCCTTACATATTTGAGAAATAGATTGTTCAATAGTTTGATTAATTCCACCAATTAAAGATAAAAACTTCTCATTATGCATAATCATTTTATGTTCTTCATTTTCAATTCTTGGATTTGGAATATGTGTAACTTCAATATCAATATCAAAAGATTTTTTAAATGAATCTTTAATTGCCATTGCTAATTCAACAATTGAAATAGGTCTTTCAACTTGATTATAAATCTCATATTTTTTTGTTGGAGTAATTTTACAAATTTCAACCATTGATCTGGTCATATCTTCTAATGAAATCATTGGTTTCATTTGCTCACCTTTTCCATAAATAGTAATCGGTTCTTTCTTTAGTGCTTGAACAGAAAATCTATTAGTAACAACTCCAAAATAAAAATCAACATCAAATCTTGTAGCTAATGTTTTCATCTTTCTAGTTTCTTTTGTTGAAGAACCAGTAACAATAGAAGTTCTCATTTCACTAATTGGAAATTTAAATTGTCGGGAAGCTAACCACAAATTGCAAGAATCAAATGCTCTACTCATATGATACCATGAACCTCCCATTGAAGGATGTGGAAGTTCCATTTTATTCATAATAATATTTCCTTCTGGAATATTATAATCAGGAGCTCCATAAATACCAGTAGTTGTTGTTACCACTAAATGTGTATTATCTAGTTTGTTTTCATTTAGTGCCCACAAAAGATTAAGAAGCATTTCAACATTTTGTCTTTGAGTATATGAGCAATGCTCTGGACTAAGATGAGAATATGGAGCAGAAGGTTGAGAAGCTAAATGCAAAACAACATCTGGTTTATGATCTTCAATGATAGTTCTTACATTAAAATAACTAGAAAGATCTCTATTGTAAAAAATAAATCTATCTTCAAACAATTTATTAACTTTCTTTACTCTAGATTTGATAGTAGAAATTGGAATAAATGATTCTGCTCCAACTTCTTTTACCCATTCTCTTCTAGAACCATTGTCAGCTCCAACAATAGTTGAATCTGGAAACTCTTTCAAAAGTTTCAATACAATTGGCCATCCAGTATAACCATCACATCCTGTTACAAATATAGTTTTCATAAATTCCTCCTAAAAAAATTTTCGAAATTGTTTCGCATTATCTTGTAAACGAAACGTTAAATTTGGTGTTCTGATCAAAAAACGTTTTAATCTTTTTGGTAAACCGAAATCAGCCCAAGAATCAAATACTTGACCAATATCAATTGCAACTCCACCATTTGCTTTAATACAATTAGAATATCCACGACCCAAAGTTCCAGCTCCAACTAAAAAAGCATCAAAGGAAGTTGCGATTTTTGATAGTTTCTCAATATTTGTATAATAAACTTTATAATGATGTTCGTTTCTTCCTGGAATTAAAAATGTTGTACAATTATAACCCAGTCCGTTTATTTTTCCTTCAACTCTTGGAAAACAAGTAATTAAACAAATTCTTTTGTTTGCTAATATTGAAAATAAATTTCTTGGTTCGTTTAAAAAAAATAAGAAACCAATTTCAGGACTACAATAATTTTCATTTTTAATGCCAACTTTACGATATAACCTTTTCCAAAATTGAATTTTTTTTCTCATTCCTCTTGACAAAGGTCTACGCCAAATAGTTCCATCAAAATACATATCAAAAGAAGAAACATAATTTGCATTATTACAACTTTCTTTATAAAGCTTACAAACAAACTCATGTTCAGAAACAGGAATTCCTTGTTGATTGAATTTCCATCTATTAAAATGTCCATTGCTTGCTACAGTTAGTAGTTTTAAATCACCATCTCCTAAACGAGAAATTGAAAATGGTTTTTTATTGTTAATACAAGTTTCTATATCATGAAGAATATAATTAAGATTATATAACATAGCTACTCCGGAAAAATATGTGGTTGATATATTGTATCCCAAAAAATATTACCATCACCAATTGGTAAAACTTTAATTTCCTTAGCTCCAGTTTTTAAATTCAAAATACACATTCTTGCTTTTCTTTTTCTTCGTCTATAACCATCACTTGCAAAAACATATAACATATCATTATAAATTATCATGCCTCTCCACCAACCTCTTCCACCAAGAGAATAAGTTTTATCTGGAGAAGGAATAGGAAATGTTCGTTCTAAAATATTTCTATAAACCAAAATTGTTCCATGTTTGGTTCTCGTTGTATAAAAATCTTTTTTGTAAATTTGACCATCATGACAATCATAACAGTTTTTAAATAATCTTTTTCCTGTTTCTAATGCGATAATTTCACCAGTATTATCTCTTTCACCTTTTCTAAAACAAGTTACTAATGTCCTTTTTCCAGCAAATTCAATACAATTTGGGTGACAAGAATGTGGTTTTGTTTTATACAATTCATTCCAATTTCGTTTTAAATCTATAGTTCTATTTTCAAAAGTATGTTGTTTTCTACATCTTAATGTAAACAATAAAGTTATATCTTCAAAAACAGGATCTAACGGATTTGAAAAAACTTCAATAGCATCTAATCCTGTGTTTACAACATATAATTTATTATTATGAATTTTAACATAATGTAAATCATTAAAAGTGTTTTTTGTAAATGACTTTTCATACTTCCATGTTTTATAATTGAAATAATGTAAATGGGTCCAATCTGTAGCTATTAAGTAATCGCCATAAATAATACCACCTCTCCATCCATTTCGTTTCCATTCTCTGGTATGAACATATTGTTTAAGAATAGTATTTTTTACAGGGTCGTATAGAATAACCCCACCTTTGTTTTGGTGAATGGATTCAACAGGAATAAGTAATAACATTAAAATCTCCTCTCTATAAGAAATCAATAAACTTAGTAGCTTTGGATCTTATCTGTAACTCTAAATCAGAAGATTTATGTCTAGCTAAAAATGGACGAAGTCTAGTATGTACATCTTTTCCGCCCCAAAATTCTGCAACAAAACCAATATCAATTGCTCGACCATTATATTCTTTTATTAAACCAGAATAAATTCGTCCTAATTCTCCAGCAGCTACAAGAAATAAATCATACTTATCTGCAAACTTTTTAATTAATTGAATTGTTTGTGGAAATGATTTATTATAGTGATCATCAAATTGTCTTACTATATGAATAATATCAACATCATAACCTGATTTTCTTAATGCTTTTACAGCACTAGGAACAGCTGTAATAAAACAAATTTTTCGATCTTTCATTACAGTTAGTAAATTTGACTTTCTATATCTTCGTATTATTGAAATATAATTAATTTCTGGATTACAAAAATTAGTATTTTTAAACATTGCATATTTATATAGTTCTTTCCATTTTTCTAATTTATATTTTGTTTGAACTGAAATCTTTTTATTTTCACCTTTAACTCTTGGCCAAAACTTTCCAGTCATATACACTTGCGGACAATCAATATAATTTGCTTCATTTGCATAGTTTGTCCAGTATTTTAAAACAGATCCAAATTGTGATTCAGGAATTCCTTCCTTTTTTGAAATACTATTTATCATTGGTCTCTCTTTCATCATAACAGCCCATATAAATTTTAAACCACCATCTCCAAAACGAATTAATGACCATGATTTTTTTTCACTAATTGCAATATTTAAATCATTGATAATTTCATCAACAGTATGAATCTTAAAATTATCATTAGTTGTAATTATATTTGATTGTTCCACTTAACAACCCCTCCAATAGACCAACTAGTCTTTTCATATTATCTTCTCGATTTCCCAATCTCAGAACTTGTTCTCTTCCTCGTTTTCCCAAATGATCTCGTAACATTGGATTTTTAATTAAATTCTCTGTATTTTTAACAAAAGCGAAAATATTATCTTTCGATACACTACCAGTTACTTGATCTTGAATATAATCTCGAGTTCCGCTTAAAGGAGTTTCAGTAGTAAGAACACAGCATTCAGTTAACATTGCTTCTTGGGGAACAATATGTAATCCTTCCAACATTGAAGGAGACAACCAAATATCAACTCCATTATAAAAATCATTTTTTTCTTTCATTATAGGTTGTTGTACATATTTGTTGATAACAGACAGAAATGGATCTCCGTTTGTTCCAAACATCCAAAGTTTTACACTTCCATCGCCTAGTCTTTTCTTTAACCCTTGAGCTGTGTCAAGAATCCATTCTGTTCTTTTTGTTTTATGTTTAAAATGAAATAAACCACCTAGAACAACATACTTTCTATTTGAACGTTGGTTCAAAGGTTTAAAATCATCAAAGTCTGTTCCTGGTCGAACAAGAAATGAATCAACATTATAACTCTTTAGTTTTTCAAACAAACCTATTCCGTTAACAAACTTAACTGTATGAGTTTTTAAAATTTTATCAACAATTTCTTGTTCATTCATTTTCCATAATTCCCATCCCCTGATCCAAAGACACTTTAGACCACAACGATCAGGTAAAGACATTGTTGGAGAAACAGATTTAAAACCAGTTGCGATAATAACATCTGCATCAGGAACTGCATTCATATCTTTTATAATAATATGATTACAAAGTAACTTATCCCAAGTATATTGGTTTTTACCTGAATCAATAATATTTACTACATGACCAAGTTTTGTCAACGTATTAGCTGATCGAACAATTGATTGTGACCCGCCATTGTTTCCCAATCCAGTATTAAAAAGGGAGAAATTAATTTTCATTATCCATCCTTTTTCTGTTCATCTGGTTTCTTAGTTATTGATTTAATAGTATTTTCAAGTGTATTAACAAGAGCTTGAAGTCTAAAAATTTCATGACAAGCTTCTTGTAAAATTCTTGTGATTTGTCTTAATGGAAGTTCTGGATGAGCACCTTTTAATGCTTCTTCAAGCATTTTGCGCTCAACTGCTTCGATCCAAATTTGATTTTTCTTTATCCATTCATTTTTTGTGTCGTACATGTTTTTATTTCTCCTGTTTTGACTTTTCTCTCTAGTATTGAAACTAGGTTCTTATATATTACTTTCGTTGGTAAATCATATTTTGGGTCGTCTAAAAAAGTAATTTTAGTTCTTTTATGATTGTAAACAACTGTATGTAAAGTTTTTTGGTGTCCCCATTCTAATACTTCTACTTTAAAAAGTAATGATATATTTGGAATTGCTGACTGACTAGAACATGTTAAAATAGATCTTTCTAAAACTACTAGCAAGAGACCAGACAAAGATGAATCTCTTGTCGTTTGTATTTTGTTAATGTCATAAAATTTATTTTCTTCGTCTGGAATATATTCTCCTGATTTTCCACAAATAACAAAATTAAAAGTATCCATTAAAAAAGGAGTACTTCTAATCTTTTGGTAAAGCTCTTGCCAATGAGGCCAGTTTCTTCTTTTAACAGATGCTGGATCCAAACTATTATTTCTATACCGTGGCGAGAGAACTACAATTGGTTTTTCTTTTGGAATATAAGAATCAACTAATGTATAATTTTCTGTCCTTGGAGCGTATGCAAAAAGCATTCTATTAACTTGAAATTGATTCTTATTTAAAAAGTGTTTTCCATCAATCTTTGGATATAAGTGATCTAGAATATGAAATCGTTCTTCATACTTCTTATGAAAATCAGATGCTATTCGTTCATATTCTTCTACAGGATAATCATTTAACTTATAGCAATTAGGTGAATATTTTTCATAATCTCCTGAAATTCTTAATGGAACAAGGATATCTGCAAATCGTCCATATAAATCAAATCGTTCTTCTCTGGTTAGAATTATAAACTTTGGTTTCTTTCCTATTTTTTGATTACTCTTTCTCATGTAAGGAAGTAGGGGTGCAAATCGTCCAGCCTCCCAATAAAATTCTCCAGTAAATGGGCCTAGTAAAATAGCATCATCTTTAAAATTCATTACCAATCCTCATGTAAAGATCTATCTGCTAAAATTGTTTTATAGAAAGTATCAAAATCCATATCATCAATTTTTTTCTCTGCATCTTCAAATTTAATTGTTTCTAATTTATTTGGTGATGTTCTATTAGCCATCAATCTATTACAAATTGATCCAGCATATTTTCCACAATGAATTCCTAATTTAGTTCTTAAACCCAAAATATAAGGCTGACCATCTGTAGATCGGTCTAGTAAATGCCAATACATCTGATCATGTTTCTTATCTATTCCAACTAATTGTGCAACATTAAGAAGTCCAACCTCTTTTGGAAAAGTTGTTCTAACACTCCATAAACCACTACCACCAAGTTTTCCTTCTTTTGCAACAAATCCAGAAATCTGTTGAGGTAATTCATCCTTTCCTTTAATTCCTCCAGGAAGTTGACCAATAACTTTAATATTTGTCTTTTTTAGTTTCATAACATCTTTCCATGCTTGAGACAAAATCTTATCATAATTTTGCGTAACTATAATATCATTATCTAAAATTAAAAGAAAATCATATTGATCTCTTTTTGGATCTTGCAAATGATTTAGAAAAAATTGATTGGAAGCAACCGCTTTGCTAAATGCACCAAATGTAGACTTGTCAGTATTAAATGTAACTTGAACTATTTTTCCTTGTTCATATAATCCTCGAAAATAATCAAAATGTTCTTTGATTCTATAGTTGGTACAATTATCAAAAACATAAATATCTGGTTGTACTGACGAATGTCTAAAAATTGCTTCGAATGCTTTTTTTGTAATGGCGAGTCGATTCCTAACCGACATAAAAATTTTAAACATTCCAAATTCTCCAAGATTATGAAATTAAAGATTCAATATCTATTACAGCTTTGTCTAAGTCAATATTGTTATAACACGGACTATATTTTACACCTTGTTGTTTAGCTGTTGGACATATATTATAACCATGTAGAAAACATGGAGCACATGGAGCAACAGCATCAACCCATTTTGTTTTTGGATATAGTTTAAGACGAATATGACCAGGAAAAGGACCATACAAACCAAAAACAGGAACACTTAATGATGCTGCAATATGAACTAAAGCTGAATCAGTAGATACAACTATTTTTGAAAGAGATGTTAAAGCAATAGTCATATCAAGAGATTCTGAGTATGGACAAAAATTAAATAGTTTATTTTTATTATCACACATTGTAATAATTTTATCATATTGTTGAGCTTGTTTCTTTGTATCTGTAAATACAACATTGTATCCTTTGCTAGTTAACTTATTAATTAACTTAATCCAAACTTGTGGATCAGGAGATCTAACAGGACTACTTGCTCTTGCTTGAACAAGTATAAATTCCTTGATACCCCACTTGTTTAAAACGTTTTTACATTTTTCAACTAAGTCTTGTTTTGGTTCTTGTTTTGGAACAAGTTTATCATCAGGCAGGTTTAAACCCAACCATCTTGTGAATAGATGGTAGGCGTTTTGCGTATGTGCTTCTTTACATCTTTCAATAACTCCTTCAAAGATAGCTTGATACGCAGACGATTTTAAATGAATCAAAGAAAAAGGCAGATCAACTACCTCATCTACACAATCCCACGTTTCAACCATGGATTGATATTGTGGACCACAAGCAAATTTAATATAACAGCTTGGATATTTTTCTTTTAGATGTATAAGATTCGGTTGAATAAAAAGAAGATCTCCAATACCTCCTGTTCTTGAAACAAGTAGAATCTTATCTGTTAAATCTTGACCAGTATATGGTTTATACAAATTTCTAAATTTCAATGCAGATGGTTTAAGAATTTGCTCATGTGTTTTCATATTATAATGTAATTGTTTATATGTTCCCAAACCCATAACATATTCATGCTTTCTTTTTAGAGTTTGCTCTCTAAAAAAATTTTGCATAAAAGTCACATTCAAAACACATTTTGCAATAATAATTCCAGGTGGTTGTTGTTTTAATTGTTCTAAATTCTCAACAATTGGTTCTCTAATATCAATACCAAGTTCTCTTAAAACAGTTGGTGATATTGTTTTAAATACTCGATAATCAGGTACTGGATCAAATGACCAGTCATTTTGATTTGACATTCGAAATTCCTTTCTAAAATAAAATTTACTTCTTTACAGGTTTTACAACAGATTTCTTACTTTTTGTCCATTCCTTAGAAACGTATTTAAAAAATTCTCTTCGTTTATCAGGTGGTAGTTGCATAGGAGACTTTACACCATATTTAGCAAGAGCAGATTTGAAAAAGTCTCTATATGATGCTTGTTCCTCAACTGTTTTCAATCGATTAATATCCTCCTTGATCCTTTGAATAACTTTTAAAGATTCTGTAATATCATCTTCAAAATCATCCATTGAAGCACCAACTGAATCTGGTTCATCTCCTGTAACTAATTCATTAGGATCTCCAGCTTCAAAATCTACATCACCATCCCACTCTGGATCATCAGCTAGTTGATCTTCTAAATCATTTACAGTCGTTTCAATAGGATCAGGTTCTTGACCTGTAGTTATTTCATTTGGATCACCAACTTCTTCAATCTGTTCTACACGAAGTTTTTCACACTCTGTATCCACCATTCTTTCACATTCTTGAAGTGTTAGAGACCATGGTTTTTCTCCATGTAGTAAAATAGCATGGATTTCTGATGGACTATATAAATCTTTCTTCATTGTAATTACCTCCACTACATTGTTAAGTCAGCCATTGTTTTAACTAGTAAACCATTACATACAGCTGTTAAAGGATTTGCTGGTTGTCGAATTTCAGAAGGAACAAAAGGCAGCTCCTTTTTATTTATGTTCTCTGAGAATATCTTAAGAAACCCACCAGCTAGAGATGTTCCCCCTGAAACAATAATTGGTAGGGGTTCATCAATTTCTAAATCAAACTTTTTATCAAATTGCTTAATTATGTTTTTAACTGTATAATCAATCATTGTATTATAATAGTAATTTAAAGCCTCTAAAACTCTTCTAATCTTTTTATTAGGATTAGATGAAAAATCCTCGACCAAATTTAAATATTTCTCTTTTATATTTGTTACTCGGTTTGACATAATATCTAGACTATTTGCAACATTTGTATCAATCCAATCACCACTCCTTGTAGTAGAGAACTTAAATACTTCTACACCCTTATATGAACAAGCAACGTTACACATTCCAGCTCCAAATGAAATTCCAATTCCTGTATAGTTTTCTTTTGCACATTCAGAATAAATAATTGACATTGATTCATTTACAGCTTTATGATTAATTCCTAAACTATTAAGAATTCTAGAAAAAACTTTTTCATGATATGTAACACTTCTATCTAAATCAATAGCTTCTGCTGGAATAGAATATGAAACATAAACTTCTTTATCTTTTGTATCTCCAAACATATTTTTAACAATTGCAGTTAATACATCAATAGCATCAATTTCAGATGGAGAAATCATTCCTCGTTCCATTGGTCTCGAAACCTTTTTATTAAATAGGTTTGCCATTCTAAATGAATCTTCACCAATAATGTAAATACTATCTGCAACTTCCAAATGTGAAATATCTTTTAAATCCTGCATTGGGACTTCATCAACATCTAATTTTAAAAACATATTTCTAGTAATATTGAATTCACCAGGTTTGTCAGCTCTTCCAAATACAAGATTCATAGTTCCAATATCCAAACCACACGCTAAAGATTTTAAATTCTTTTTTGCAGTTTCATCTGCCATCTCAATCTACCTCCTAAAATTCTCAAACAAGAGTTCATACGCTTTTTGTTAAAAAATTCTTCAATAAAACCAATAATCTACATAACCAATTTTTCGACAAAACCACAGTTCAAGGATAATACCAGGGCAGATTTTTTACTTCTTAAGAAACTTAGAAAGAGACTTAGATTGCTCATCTAAATTAATCTCTTCCTTCTCAACTTTACTTATTTTATCTGATCCCTTAATCTGTATTTCTGTATCAACAGAAGGAATAAAACCAACATCTTCTTCTTCAATTATTCTCTTTTCTTTTGAAAGTTGTTTTTCTATTTCACCAACTTTTTCTATATAAACAACTCTTTCAGGTTCTGGTTTATTCAGAATTTGCTTTAACAAATTCTCAATAGACAATAACCTATTTTCAATTTGTTCGGTATTTGGTTGGTTCTTTTCTTCTTTTTGTGGTTCTTGTTTATTTATATTTAACATTTGGACTAACTTAGGATTCTTTTTAATTTGTTCATCAGGAATGCTCTCAATTGAATATCTATTAATACCGTGTTTTTGTAATTCAACTTTAATCATTCTTTCATTTAAATATGTAATATCTACAATGGCGGGTGTTCTAAATATATGTCCAGAAATGGTAACGGTATGACCTTTTTCATTTATCTTCAAAATTATCATTTCACTTACTCCGATAAAACCTTATCTGTTTTCGAATTTACATAATTGACAATTGACTTTTCTGGATTTAAAACTTGAGCAACAACTCTCTTTTGGTCAGGATGTAATAATAACTCAGCTTCACCAACAGTATTGATCCATCTAAAATCTTGATGTTCTTTTGATAGTCGAACTTCTTGATTAGGATCAAGTAGTTGACAAAGATAGTTATAACATCTGGTAAATCTTGTCCCTTTATCAGCTACATAGGTAAACATAGTTAAAAACTTTTCAACCTTAACATCTAAACCAGTTTCTTCTTTAATTTCTCTTCTTAAACAATCTAAGATTGTCTCGCCTTTTTTATCACATTTCCCACGAGGATATTCCCACATTAATGCCCAATGGTCACTAGCTGATCTTTGAATAATTAAAATCCATTTTTGGTTATCTTGAATCTTATAAATAACTGCAGCAGATGCAGGCATTATAACTTTTATTTTATCTTTTTGACCAACTGGTAATGTCATGATTTATTCATCTCCATAACTTTTTTGATACATAACGAAACAAAACACTGATGACAAAATTCTACAGTTACTTCTTTTTTATGATGAGAACAAGTAACTTTTTTTCTTATTAAATCTGGTAATTCTTCTGGTCTTCTAATTATATACTCTTCTCCATTTCGAGAGTAACATGAACAATCAAAATAATGTTTTACCTTTTTTGAACTCTGTAATAATTTATCTCTTATACCTTTATTATTAGAAACAAAAGATTTATGTAAAGATAAGTTAGATAAAGCAAAAGTTCCAAATTCTTCTTCATCAACCCATTGAGTATTTAAAAAATTCTGATAATCAAACCATTCTTTTAGTTCAAGTTTAAGTGTTAAAAAATCTTTTGTTTTAATTGATTCATAAATTCTAAAAGCTAAAGGATCAGATTCTATAACCGGTTTACTTCTATATAAATTATCTTTCACTAAATCTTTATCAACAAAAGAAACATTTAAAAAATCAGAAATTTTTTGAATTTCATGTGTATGATCAACTATTAAATTTTTATATTCAACAACTATAGTTTTGTTCCAAAAATTATCATCAGAATTAAGAATTAAAATTCCCATTTGTCTAATATAATTATTAAAAGATCTTTGTAATAATTCATGAGAATATTTTTTTCCCTCCAATGTTGCAACTTCAACATTACTAATTAAATTGCGTTGACTTTCAATAACTTCAGATGGATCTCGTAAACAAAAAATAATTTTTTCAATATATTGTAAAGGAACACGAACAACACCAGGAACAACAACTTTTACTGCTTGACCTGTAAATTTTTCTGGTTCTTTAAATAGTCCAGTTGCAACACTTCCCCTGATTTCATGAAATCCTTCTGGATTTAAATATTTTACTCTCTCTTTCCTATCTTCATCTTTTGATTCAAAAAACTCTTCCCCTGTAATAGGTATTGAAAGACTTTCTAAAATTCTCATCATTAATGATGTTCCACTTCTTGGTAATCCTGTTACAATAATCATTTTCAAATTTTTCCTTTCAATTAATTATCATGGTAATGCAGAACTACTAGAACTACTAGAACTAGATGAACTACTTACTCCATCTATCCAAACAATTTCCATTGACTTAAAAGCATCATCATGCATGTTTGGAGCTGATGTAAAGAAATGAGTTCTATAATTTCCAACTGGATTTAAATTCCAAACATCTTTAAAAGTATAATATTCTGCTGACGTTCTTGCTTGATGCCAAACAGCTCCCCAGCCCATCCATCCGCCAACTGTATGTGTTGCATAAACACTAGCAATATTCTCTGAAGGATTTTGATTAAATGTCACACGAATTCTATTATCTGGATAATATACAACAGCATTTTCACCATCTTCAGACCAAGTATGATCATCACAATACGGACAAACAGTTCCAGTAGGAATATGTCTAAGTGTAATTATATCATCTTCTTCAAATTCTACGTGTTTATCTTTTCCATTAAGTCCATCTTTCCATTTAGTTCCTATTACAACTTGAAGACCATATCTATTATAAGGAAAACCAATCAATTCATTAGGAAGAGAATCATCTATTGATGACCAACTATAAGAACTTGAGCTTGAGCTACTTAAACTTGAGCTAGAAGAACTACTTGAGCTAGAAGAACTACTTGAGCTAGAAGAACTACTTGAACTAGAAGAACTACTTGAGCTAGAAGAACTACTTGAACTAGTAGAACTACTTGAAGCACTTGAGCTAGAATTTCCAAAAATTGGAAATTCATCATTATTCCTAAAATATTCAAATTTAACACGATTAGAAACAATGGTATCTCCGCTAGAAGCTGAAAAAATTACTGCATAAAATTCACTATTTTCAACAACAAAACTATCAGAAATAAATTCTTTCCAATATGAAGATCCATCAAATGCATAATAAATATGTATAATACTCCCATCAAATAAAATTCTTACATATATAATATTATTAGTTGTTGCAATATTTTTGTCAACCATAGGTCCTGTATTATTAATTATCATTGTGTAGAATTCAGAAGGATTTAGGGAGAAATAAGTCACAGCAAATTTTGTCATATTTAATTCTGCAACTGCAAATACAGCCTGTGTATATTCGGTGCCATAAGAAGTTGGTAAAGTAATTTTTGTATATATATCAAAATAATTTATAGATGTTCCATCTGTAAATTGCATAATTCGACCAGACGCTGAACCACTAATTCCAAGATCAATATCAATACTATGTTCTGTTATAATTGAATCTTCTGTATCCACAATCCAGAATGGCGCAATTGATGTAGAATCAAATTCATCATATATCCAAGAAGTTATAAGTAAAGTTGAAGAAGATGAACTACTAGAACTAAATGAACTACTAAAACTAGAAGAACTACTAGAACTAGAAGAACTACTAGAACTAGAAGAACTACTAAAACTAGAAGAACTACTAGAACTAGAAGATGGAGTAATAGTTCTTTCTCTCTGATAAACATAAATTTCTATAAACTGTCCAGCTTCAATAACAATATTTTCTCTTTGGAGAATTAAACTATTTCCACTACTTGATAAACGCCAATGGGCACCATAATCCATTGGACCATCTTTTGAATTAATAATTAGTCTTTTAAACTCATCAATTGTTTCAGGTAATGCAATTACAATATTAGTTGTTTGAGCTTCTTCTGCTTGTGTTATAATATGAACATATCTTGTATTAAAAACATAGTCTGCATTATATGTAACATCTGAAGTCATATCTTCATCGCTTCTAATTGTTGAATTAGAAGTTTCATCTAAACCCCAATCCCAACTAACGTCATATAACATTCTATTTGTTGGAACGGTATAATTATATTCTGAATAACAACCACCATATTGAACTTCAAGGTCTATATTCTCAGCAAGATAATCAGTTTCTAAAATTAAAAATGATGGTATTTCAACTTCATATTGAATTGTTGCTGTAAGTCTCCAGTCAGCTAAATCACCAACACCACCATATCTATTACTATTATCTCCTAAAGCAGTAAGTTTATATACTGGTTTAATTGTACAAGGAAACACCATTTTGTTTTTTGCAATAGATCTAATTAATTCTCTACTAGCACCAGCACTTGACCAATCTAATTTATAATGAAGTCCAGTATATTCATTTCTATATGTATAGTGTCTAATTTCATCAGGAATAACAATAAACGAATTAAAAAAATTAGGATAAATCCATCTATCATTTCCACCAAAAATTTGTAACATATACATTCTTAAATCTGTATATTCATAGAATGAATTGAGTAACATTAACAATTCAATCTCACCACTTATTCTCATAAATCCAGCATGAAGAATAACATTGTCATCTTGATAGATTGGCATAAATAATCTCTTAATAAGGCCTGGAGCTAGATTTGGAAATCTCCATAATTGTTTTCCGCCAGACGATCCGTCAGCTACATTAATTTCACCAAGGGGGTTTAAAACAAGTGAAGGAAGATTTGGTTTGTCAGTTTCACGATCATATTGAAATTTTTTTTGTAGATATTCAACTGCTTTATCATAAGTACCAACTACTCGATACTCAAAACGAGGATACAAATATGTAGAAAAATAATCAAGAGTAGATTTAAAGAAATCGGCGTAGACATTATGTATGAATACATAATGATATCTTTTACTATCCATATCAGCATCAGAAACTACATTGTTAAAATCCATCCATATTAATCCTCATTATCATCAGACAACTTAGTTACTTCGTCTTCTGACACAATTCGGACTTCATTTCCAGCTTTTCTAGATTTTAAATACTCTAAATGTAGCTGGTCTAATAATTCAATTGCAGGGCTTGTTGCTATTTGAATCCCTGACGTTCTCACAATTTTTTTACTAAGTCTACTAATAATATTTTGACGTTCAGTTAATAGAAAAATAAACTCGTTAGAATATGAGTTCAATGTAAAAGCATAAATATTAAGCATATCAAAAAATGTTTTATCTTCAACATCAACTTTTGATAACGTAATTGATTCATTTAAAAGAAAAGAAACATCTTGATAAAATTCTGGTTTGATATTATGAAACTGATTAATAATATCTAAAGAAGTTTTTCTATAGTTGTGTAAAACTAAACATGTTTCACAAAACTTAGAAGATTCTAAATTCTTAAACATATTTACTTTAACACCATATTTGGTTGAAACCGCTGTTGAGAAATCAGGAGCAACCTTAAATAATAGAAATGTTGACTTCTTATTAAAAAATATTCCTACGTCATAATATCCATCTATAAAAGGTATTCTTAAATTATAGTTTCGATCAAATGACTTACCTAAGGTTAAAGACATTTTATAATCCTTTATTATTTAATTTCAATGCCTACAAATATTTTATCCCAATCTGACGTCTCTTTTACCTCTTCTTTTTTCGGCTCTTCCCATGGTGGTATATCTTCTATTTTTACTATTTTCTTCTTAGAAAGAATAAGATCTTTCGTCATAATTTCATTTTCAAAGATTTCAAAGTAATGTTTGTAATTTGTTTTTACTTTTGGGTCAGACTCTGGATTCCAACAATAAAGAACTTTTACAATATTTTCTCCAAATTCTTCTAAAGGAAATCTTGTATCATTAAAATCAAAAGGTGTTTCTAATTTCGAAATCAATTCAAAAAACAATTGTTTATACTTTTCTGGAACTTCATGATGATATTGTTTTGCTAAACGAAACAAATTATTTGTTGGTTCTTCTTTCTTTGCTTCTTTTTGTTTTGTTTTTGTAATAAACACTTGAACAATTTTATCAGAACATATTTTATAAAAATCTAAAGTAGTTATATCATAACCAAGTTTGAAAGCTACCTCTAACGGTACTACTTCGTTTATAATTTGTTCTAAAGAAAAATCTATGTTGATATCCAATTTAAGAGATTCATTTGTATAAAGAGCATCATGTAATTGAAGAAGATAAGGACTCTTGTTCAAAACCTTTGATCCAATTTCTTCAATAAAACCAACAATTTCAGTTTCTGTAATAGGTTGAGCTCCATATTCTTCTAATTTTAAATCATATTTTTTAAATACATCAATTGATTTATAATATCTAAAGTTCTTTAAAATGAGACTACTAAGTACATTTGGATCTTGTTTATCAAGAACACTGAAACAAAATACATCTGTAAAACATCTAAACAATAAATAAAACATAGATCCATTCATCATAGCATCAGTGATTGAACTTTCTAATCTTTTTCTATAACTTCTAATGTAAGCATTAAAAACTAACAAATCACAAGCTAGTTCTAAATACTTTTGTGAAGGAGGATTTAATAGATGACATTTAATAATAGGAATGCTTGGAGGAAATGAAATTCCTCTTTCAATATAACTTCTAATAATTGATTGACTTAAAACTTGAACTGTATATATAAGAGATTTATATTCTTTTTCACCAATATCAAGAAGTTTAAAATCAAACAAAGGTTGAATTCTACTTAAGAAATATTCAATACCATTCTTCTGAATTTTACATGCCTCTAATTCACTTTCTAAAGTTGATAAATCATTAAATAAAAACTTATTAACAAATACACTATCAACTTTCATTATAGATCTTTCTTCTACTGGTTTATCCATTGAAAATTCTTTTAATTCTGGAACATTAACTTTTGTCATCTCACTACCACCAATAAACTTATCTAAATCTTCAATTGTAGAAGCAGTTTGTGCTACATCTGGTGTTTGTGGTTCTTGTTGAACTGCTTGAGATTGAATAAAAGACTTCTCTTTAAATGAGAAAACACTTGTTTTAATAAAATTAAAAATTTCACTTAAAAGAAAGGTATTAGGAAGGTTAATACAATTTAATGTATATTTTTCAATAAAATCTTTTAGTCTTTGTACAAAAACTCCAAACATAAAATAACTAACTATAACTTTAGTGAAATCTGAATCATTATTTCTAATTGATAATCTTACAATTGATTCTGAAGTTCTAATATCTTTTATAAAATCAAAAACTAAATCCTGACCTTTATTATATTTCTTCAGAACTTGAAATGGAATAGTTGCAGTTGTAAAATCTTTTACTGAATAAAATAAATCTGTTGCGTTCTGAATATTCAATACTGTAGACTTAGATCTATTTTGTACAGTATCTGTTATTGAAATTGATAAGCTCACTGGATTAAAACTTACATAATCTTTTGTATTAGTTGATACTGAAAGTCTGAGTTGACCATCTGTTTGATAATCTTTATCTATATAGTTTAAAAGAAGTTGACTGTACCAATAAGTTGTGTCTTGATTATACATAAAATTAATCTCCTTTCTGAATTTACTCTATTTAATGTTTGTTCAAATACCTTTTTAAGATATCTATTATATGTGCTGAGTTAGGCAACTCTTTCCCGGAGGGTGGGTCCCACCCATCCCGAAGGGGAAGTAGAGTTGTCTTCTCTTTATTCTTTTCTTCTTATTTTTTTATCTAATTATTTATAGTTAGTTAATAGGTATATAGGAACCACCATTCCTAAAGAAAACCTAAAGAACCTAAATAGAAAATATTAATCTAAATAATTTTATTTTTGTTAAACTTTGCTTCTCTCATCTTCTTACTTAATTCAATTTGATAATTTTTGTCTCTGAGTTTTACATTATGACCATTGATAAATTTATTTTTAGAATTAATTACAATTTCTCCACATCCACATCCACATAAATGTTCCTCTGGAAAATTTGCTATTTCACGAGATGATTTGAAAAGTTTTTTAGATGATGAAATAAAAGATTGTCTTTTTTTGTAATTCAAATATAAATCATGTTTATCAACATTTTTCTTTTCAGATGCTATTGTAATAGCTAATGTTAAATCAGTATTTCTCTTTTCTTGTAACCAATGAACTAAATTTAATGCTTTTCTCATTTCTTTTGTAAGTTTATTTTCTTTTTCAGATACATACCACATCATAAAGTTCATTAATATGTTTGGATTAATCATATTATTCCTTATATCCCTCCACAAAAGTTGTAATATGAATTACTATCTCAGTCATTAATTTATTCGGATTTTTAATTTGTTTTTTCTGAATTTGACTAATTAAAATATTTTTTAAAGATGAAAAAAATTTAGATGTATCAATTTCAGTTCCTGTTACAGATTTAACTGGTCTCATCGGACAAGGAATTCCTTCTTTCAAGGGTGGATGAACCATACCACATTGAGGACAAGTATCAAAAATTGGTTGCATAAATTCTATTTCCTCCATTCAAAATATTTTGAATTTGTTACTCGTTAGAAGTAAAGTTTCTATATATATTAATTACTAAGAAGGATTTTGAATGTTAATTTTTTTAAAGGAGAAAATAAATGAAATATGAAATTTGTCATTTTGCACCACCAAAAGAAATTTATCAAGTTTTAAATGAAGCACAAGAAAAAGGAATCATTCTACCAGAAAATGTTAATGAGTGGCTTTTAACAGAAACAGTTATGGAATCAAAAGAAACAATCAAACAATTCAAAAAGGAGATAAAAAATGTCATTAGATAAATCAGATCTTTATTCACAAAACACAAATACAAGTGTTAAAGAAGATGTTCCTTTAGTAGATATTGATGGACTGAAGAAAGAGATGGAAAAGAAGAGAAAATTAGCGGTTATATATTCTTCAGTTGCATTATGTATTGCTGGGATTGTTGGTATTATTCTTCTTACATATCTAGTATTTATTCAAGAAGGAATTATTAGTATAAATTCTAATACAATTGATAATTCTCAAAAACAACAACTTATAATTCAAAAACATTTTCAAAAACTTAATCCACTTCAAATAGTAAAAAATTATCAAGACGCTCAAAAAATAAAAGAAGAAGAAATGTTTGTTGTTGTTATTGAAAAACTTCAACCAAAACTTTCTCCATCAATGTCTAAAATGATTGCCTCTTCACTTCTAAATGAATGTGACAAGAAAAATATTGATGAAAATCTCATACTCGCTCTTATGTATGCCGAATCGTCTATTGATCCCATGAAAGAAAGTAACATGGGAGCTTGTGGATTAATGCAAGTAAGATATAAAACATGGAAAGAGGAACCTGAATTGACAGATAATGGAGTTGATAAATGGCATAAATTATTCTGGATTGAAGAA
>Ga0105097_10000173_pt1 | contig 26594 bp, 22 predicted proteins | sample PPLLak12cMay2015_FD_87035 | JGI IMG/M metagenome (GOLD analysis project Ga0105097, IMG submission 87035) | Freshwater sediment microbial communities from Prairie Pothole Lake near Jamestown, North Dakota, USA - PPLs Lake P7 Core (1) Depth... | ecosystem: Environmental > Aquatic > Freshwater >...
AGCTTCATGCAACACTTCACCACCTGGCTGGCGCAGCTGGATTGAATTGAGCGAGGAATTGCAGCAATGAAACCAAAACTAGACCTGGTGATTTTCGGCGGCACGGGTGACCTTTCCACCCGCAAGCTGCTGCCCGCCCTGTTCCAGCTGCACCGCCACCAGCTGGCAGACCGCTTGCACCGCATCATCGGCACCGGTCGTTCCAGCATACCCACCGAGCAGTTCCGCGACACGGTGCGCGCCAACCTGCAAACCTTCCTGCCGGCGGGCCACTGGAGCGAGGAGGTCTGGAACAGTTTCCGCGAGCGGCTGCACTACAGCACCATTCACGCCGGCGAGCCTGCGGATTACCTGGCGCTGGGTGAACTGCTGGATGCAGCCGAAGCGCCCGGCAGGCTGTACTACCTGGCCACGCTGCCCTCACTGTACGGCGAGATCTGCCGGCAGCTGCACGGCGCCGGCATCGTCAATGAACACAGCGGCGTAGTGCTGGAGAAACCCCTGGGCCACGACCTGGAATCCTGCCGGGAAATCAACGAGCAGGTTGCCCGGGTATTTGGCGAGGAGGACACCTTCCGCATCGACCACTACCTCGGCAAGGAGACCGTGCAGAACCTGCTGGCGGTGCGCTTCGGCAACCCGCTGTTCAGCCCCATGTGGCGCAATACCTTTGTCGACAATGTCCAGATCACCGTGGCCGAGGAGCTAGGCGTGGAGGGCCGGGCCGACTACTACGCGAAAACCGGCGCCCTGCGCGACATGGTGCAGAACCACCTGCTGCAGCTCCTGTCGATCGTGGCTATGGAACCCCCGATGAGCCTGCGAGCGGCGGACATCCGCGACGAGAAAATGAAGGCGCTGCGGGCGTTGCTGCCGATAACCGCGGACAACGCCAGGGAGTACACGGTGCGCGGCCGCTACTGTGCCGGGGCGGTCAGTGGCACGGCGGTGAAAGGCTTCCTCGAAGAGGCCGAATTCGAAAGCGCGGACGCGACCGAGACGTTTGTCGCTATCAAGGCCACCATCAATAACTGGCGCTGGGCCGGGGTGCCGTTTTACCTGCGCACCGGCAAGCGTCTCAGCCGCCGCTACTCGGAAATCGTGATCGAATACAAGCGGCTGCCTTTTTCGCTGTTTGCCAATGACGCGAACGAGCTGACCAACAAGCTGGTCATCCACCTGCAGCCCGAGGAATCCATCAGCCTGCATACGCTTAACAAGAAGCCCGGGCTCACCAGCAAGCTGAGCCTGCAGCCGGTGGAGTTGCACCTGACCGATGAATCGCGCGGCAAGGCCGATCGCTACGACGCCTACGAGCGTCTGCTGCTGGATGCGATCAACGGCGACCAGACCCTGTTCATGCGCCGGGACGAGGTGGAGACGGCCTGGCGCTGGATCGACACCATCATCGAGGCCTGGGAGCAAAACGGCACGCCTATCAAGGACTATAACGCCGGCACCATGGGCCCGAATGCGGCAACAGCCCTGGCCGCCGTGGACGGTCGCAGCTGGTATGAGTGATTGGCATCGCTTCGGCAGCACCGCCGGGCTCGATGAGGCGCTGGCAGGGCACCTCGCCCGGCGGCTGGCGGCGGATATTGGTGACTACGGCCAGGCGAGCCTGGCGGTATCCGGCGGCAGTACGCCCGCGGGCATGTTCCGGCGGCTGTCGCGCTGCGAGCTGGACTGGGCGAAGGTCTGGCTGACCCTGGTGGACGAGCGCTGCGTGGCCGCCGACAGCCCCGATTCCAACGAGCGACTGCTGCGACAGGAGCTGCTGCAGAACCGCGCGGCCGCTGCCCGCTTCATCGGTATGGCTCACGCCGGCGCAGACGGACTCGAAGCGCTGGGAGAGGAAATCGCGGCCATTCCGCGGCCATTTTCCGCAGTGGTGCTGGGTATGGGGGGCGACGGCCACACCGCGTCCTGGTTCCCGCAGGCGCAAAATCTAACCGCCCTGCTGGACCCGGCCAACCCGGCGGACGTGGCCGAGACCGACCCGGTCACTGCCGCCCACCGGCGGCTCACCCTGACCCTGGCCGCAGTCCTCGACAGCAGGGAGATCGTTCTTCACATTACCGGCGAGGCCAAACGCGCCATGCTGGAAAGTGCCTGCGCGAGGGGCTACCCGGTGGCGGCCGTGCTGGAGCAAAGCCTGTCACCGGTGTCCATCTGGTGGGCTCCGGGTTAAAACCCGCGAGAGCGCCGCCGCTGGCTGATGGCAATGCCGGCACAGATCACGCCAAGTCCCAGGAACTGGGAACTGTTGACCGGCTCCGCCAGCAACAGCGCGCCGGCCGCAAACGCCAGGGCGGGGATGATGTAATTGATCAGCGACAGGAAGTTGGGTCCGCAGTTTGATACCACCACGAAGAAGACCCAGGTGGCAAGGCCAGTACAGGCCACACCCAGTGCCAGCGTTGCCAGCAGTGGCCCGGCTGTGATCGACAATTGCCAGGGCTGTTCGATCACCAGGCTGAACGGCAGGATCAACAGCGCACCGACAATCAGCGAGCCGGTCGCGGTGACCAGCCCGTTCTGGGCCGGAAGGCGCTTGGTGTAGACGTTGTTCACCGCATAGGAAAACGTCGCCGCTATCACCGCCAGTTGCGCCGATAGCGCAACGCCACCGAATCCCGCCAGGGCGTCACCGCCGGCGAGGATAGCCACACCGGCAAAGCCCGCCGTGACACCGATAACCCGCTGCGCGGTCAGCCGTTCATGCGCGACGAAGTAATGTGCGAGGACCATGGTGCTGATCGGCACCAACGCCATCAACAGGCCGGCCTGGCCGCTGGCGATATGCTGCTGCGCCAGCGAGATCAGTGTGAACGGTACCAGGTTTCCCATCAGCGTAAGCGCCGCAAACCGCAGCCACCAGTGTCCCTCCCGGGGAAGCCGGTGCCCCTGCCAGCGCATGATCAGGTAGAGCACCGCTGCACCGATGATCAGCCTTATCGCCACCAGCGTCAGGGGCGGGAAGAGCTCCAGCCCGACGGCGGTTAAAAGGAAGGCGAGCCCCCAGGCAAGACAGAGAAAGCCCAGCATCAACCAGTCGGCGGGACGAGGGGGGTGAATCATGCGGGTTCCATATCGCGGGCGACAAACGCTAACGCCACTTTACCCCGTAAGCTCCCCGGGTGTAACGTCGCCTTTTTCAAAGGGGGACCGGTGTATGCACAAAAGTAAACTGGCGGGATTTATTATCGATTGCCAGACCAGCGACCTGCCGGGCGCCGCCCGTTTCTGGAGCGAGGCCCTGGGCATGCCGATCGACGAGCTGCCGGGGGCGGAGGGCGAGAAATACGTCAGGCTGAAAGATAAAACCGGCCAGCTGAATATCGAGGTACAGTCGGTAGACCACGCGAGTCGCGTTCACCTGGATATCGAAACCGACAATATCCCCGCGGAAGTCGAGCGCCTGCGCGCGCTGGGCGCAGTGGTTGTCGAGCACGTCCACAGCTGGTGTGTGATGCAGGCGCCCACCGGCCAGCGCTTCTGCGTGGTGCGCAAGGACTCGAGGGACTTTGAACGGCAGGCCAACAGTTGGCGGGAATAGCGCGGGCAAAAATGAGCGCAGGAGTTTAACTCGCCGGCAGTGGCCAGTCCGCCGCATCGGTCACGTAGTCCGGCTGTTTGGGGCGGAAGCCACCCCATTTCTGCGTAAACAGGCCCTCCGGGTCAAACCGCGCGGACTGCTTTTCGATATCAAAGTGTCGCCCGCCGCGCGGGTCGGCACCAACCCCGGCGAGGTACTGCCAGTTTCCGTAATTGCTGGCCACCTCAAAATCGATAAGGTGTTTCTCGAAGAAGGCCGCGCCATAGCGCCAGTCGATGCCATACTCATTGACCAGGCAGCTCGCGGCTATCTGGCGGCCGCGATTGCTCATCCAGCCAGTGGCAAGCAATTGCCGCACCAGGGCGTTCACCAGGGGATAGTTGGTGTCCCCCTGGCTCCAGCGGGCGAAGTTGCGGGGTTCGAACGTGCAGCGGCGCGCTTTTCCCGTCGCGCCTGAGGCACGGAAGAGACTGACATCATCAGCAATTGCCCGCCAGTAGAAAAACTCCCGCCACAACAACTCGAAGCTCATCCACCGGCTTGAGTCGTTGGCTCCCTCGGCTGCCTCGTATGCGGCTACCGCCGCTGCGACCTGGCGCACCGAGACGCAGCCGTTGGCGAGCCAGGGAGAGAGCGTACTGGAGCCGTCCAGTCCGTCGAGGCAATCCCTGGTATCTTTGTACACCGCGATTCCGCCCCCCCTGGACGTCCACTGGCGCAACCTGCGCAGGCCCCCTGCGCTGCCCCCTCTTACCGGCAACGCGGGATGCGCCTTTACCGCGACCCCTTCGATATCCGCAAACAGGATGTCTGGCGGCGGCGGAAACTCCGGCGCTGAGGAAGCGGGCGCTGGCACTGGCAGCGCTTCGACCCGAGCCCTGAACGGCGTGAACTGCCCTGGCATAGCGCCGGGAGTGAAAGGCAGGTCCTGCTCGTCGAACAGGGTGTTGGCGCGGTGTACTTCCAGTGGCACGGCCAGCCTCAGCGCAACGCGTTCCCTGGTGCGGCGCTCGTAATAGCCCGCGGCGCGAGATGTAGCGACGACATCCGCAGACACCTGCCTGGCCAGTTGCGGCAGTGCCTGCTCCGGGTTGCCCTCGAGTACCAACAGGTCCTGCCCCCGGCTGAGCAACTCATCGCGCAGGGCCTGCACACTCTCGACCAGGAAGCGCTGGCGCTGCCCGCCTAGCCCTGTGTGGTTGAACCAGGGATGGTTTCTGGGCCAGAAGTACACCAACAGCAAGCGCCCGGCGCGGGCTGCACAGGCTGCCAGCCCGGCGTTGTCCTGCAATCGCAGATCATTCTGGAACCAGTATATTGCGTTCATTCCCTGCGCCCGGTGTCTTCCGGCCGGCGGTAGTCCCGCCAGGGGCGACCCTGGCAGGTGGAAAAATTACTGCAATCCGGCAGGCAACCCCTGCACGGAAGCCGCTGGGGCGTTGCGCTTGTCGTCTCTGGTCGATGCAAGCGGGTTTCGCCATTTGCCACCATTGTCGCTCTCCCTGTCGATGCAACTGAGAATACGTCAGCAAGCCCAAAAGCGATCACAGCGCACCCGCAGCGTTACATTGCAACCAGCGAGCGGCGGCAATCCGTTTGCGCCCTGCTAACCGTCCCCAAAGAAAGACTTCAGGTGCGCCTCGACGCTGCGGGCAAGCGCTTGCAGCTCATAGCCGCCCTCCAGGGATGAAACGACACGACCCCCGGCGCTGGCATCCGCCTGTTCGCACAGGCGCCGGGTGACCCAGGCGTAGTCGGCGTCAACCAGGTTGAGCTGGGCCATGTAGTCCGCCTGGTGGGCGTCGAAGCCGGCGGAGACAAGGATGAGTTGAGGCGCGAAAGACGCCAGGCGCGGCAACCAGTGTCGCTCCACCGCCTGGCGGAACGCGGCGCTGTCGGCCCCCGCGGCCAGGGGCACATTCACCACGTTGGCGGCCCTGCAGTCATGGCCGGTATGGGGATAGAACGGGTGCTGGAAGGTCGAGCACAGCAGGGTCCTATCATCGCCGGCAAAAATGTCCTCGGTGCCGTTACAGTGGTGCACATCGAAGTCGACGATGGCGACACGCTCGAGGCCGTGGTTTGCCAGCGCATGATGGGCCGCAATGGCAATATTGTTGAAGAAGCAGAAACCCATCGCCCTGTCGCGCTCGGCATGGTGCCCGGGAGGCCTGACAGCGCAGAAGACCTTGCTGGCTGCGGCGGACATCACCAGGTCGACGCCCATTACCGCCGCCCCGGCCGCGCGCAGGGCGGCCCTGAGGGTGTGCTTGCCCAGCGCCGTATCCCCATCCACCCAGATCAGGCCCTCGCCCGGGTCAGCCGCATAAATGCTGGCCACGTAATCGGGGTCGTGCACCGCCTCGAGCAATTCCCGCTGCACCAGTGGTGCGTTATAGTGATGCAGCGCCATATCCAGTCCGGTCGCGATCAGGCGATCGTTGATGGCGGCCAGGCGCGCGGGCCGCTCCGGATGATGGTGTCCCAGATCGTGCAATTGGCAATCGGGGTGGGAGATGTAGGCAAGCGACATGGACATCCTCTGTATTGCGTATACTGCCGCCAACTTCCTTCACCTGAACCCGGCGCCGGCACTATGACCCGAGTCTACCCCGGCGACGGTGTGTTATGAAAGAGATGCGCTGCGTGGACCCACACCCATGAGAAAGCACCGTCTACACCGGGTTTTCGAGCCACAGTCGGTTGCCCTGGTTGGAGCCTCGGATAGCAGGCTGTCCGTCGGCGGCCAGATACTGGGCCAACTGCTCGAGAGCGACTTCCAGGGCGAGCTGTATCCGATCAACCCGAGGCACGAGTCTATCGGCGGATTGCGCTGCTATGCATCGGTCGCCGCAGTGAAACAAGCCATTGACCTTGTCGTCATCGCCATCCCCGCCCCGGCGATAGCAGGGGTTATGCGCGAGTGCGGAGCCAGCGGTGTCGGCGCGGTCATCATTATTGCCGCAGGTTTCGGCGAGACGGGCGCACACGGGCAGCAACTGCAGGACGAGATCGCCGCCATCGCGCGCAGTTACAATATTGCCCTGGTGGGCCCTAACTGCCTGGGTGTCATCCGGCCGAGCGTCGGTCTCAACGCCAGTTTCGCCAGGAGCAAGGTGGCCTCAGGCCATGTCGCCATGGTCGCCCAGTCCGGCGCTTTTTGCAGCGCATTGCTGGACTGGGGTGATGCCAGGGGATTCGGGTTTTCTGCGGTAGCCTCCCTGGGAGCAGCTGCGGACGTGGACTTTGGGGAGGTACTGGACTACCTCGCCCTGGATGCGCACACCAGGAGCATCCTGTTGTACATCGAGGGCGTTTCCGATGCCCGTGCCTTTCTCAGCGGACTGCGTGCGGCGGCGCGGGTGAAGCCAGTGATCGTAGTCAAAGCCGGACGCAGCGAGCGCGGCATCCGCGCGGTGACAAGCCACACCGGCGCCAGAACGGGTGGTGACCTGGTGTTCGATGCCGCGATCAAGCGTGCCGGCGCCGTGCGCGTGAGCACCGTGAGCCAGTGGTTCGATACCGCGCAGACGCTTGCGTCCGGCACCAGGGTGGAGGGTGCCCGCCTGGTCATCCTCACCAACGGCGGCGGGCCGGGCGTGATGGCCGCGGATCGGGCGGCAGATGTGCAGGTGCAGCTTGCCGACCTTTCCGAGCACTCGGTCGCAAGGCTCAGCGCAGCGCTGCCCTCCCACTGGTCGCATTCCAATCCCGTCGACATCCTGGGAGACGCCTCCGGCGAGCGCTACCGCGTGGTCACTGAAATACTGCTGGCGGATGACAACGTCGACGGCGTGCTGGTGTTGCTCTCGCCGCAGGGCATGACCGACCCCGATGCCTGTGCAGAAGGCGTCATTACCGCCCTGGGAGACGGCCGCAAACCCCTACTGAGCTGCTGGCTGGGCGAAAAACTGGTGTCCGCTGCGCGCCAACGGTTTGCCGATGCCGGCATTCCCTCCTTCCACAGCCCGGAGGCAGGAGTGGATGCTTTCGGTTCACTGGCGGCTTACCGGCGCAACCAGCTGGCGCTGCTGCAGGCGCCGCCGCCGCTGTCAAAGAACACGGCGGCGGACGTGAACGGGGCGCAGCTCATCATCAGGCAGGCACTGGGTGAAGGCCGGTTCGCGCTCAGCAGTGCCGAGGCGAGAGACCTGCTGCGCGCCTTTCACATCCCCGTGGCCGCGCCGCTGCAGGGGTCGCTCTCACTCGAGGAGATGGACGATCGGTACCATGCTCGCGAAGTGATGATGCGCATCACCCGGGATCCGATTTTCGGCCCCGTCATCGGCTTCGGCCCGGGCGGCTTCGCGGCGGATACCCTCGCCGATAGCCAGATCGCCCTGCCGCCCCTCAACAACTTCCTGGCCAGGGAGCTGATAGATGGCACCCGGGCTTTCGGGCGACTCTCCCGCTCCCACAAACTTCCCGCCGAGGATATCGACATGCTCGTGGAGGTGCTGGGGCGGGTCTCGGAAATCGCCTGCGAGCTGCCGGAGATTGTGTCACTGGACATCAACCCCCTGCGCCTGGACGAGCACGGCGCAAGGGCTGCGGCTGTCCGCATAACCATTGCCGATCGCCAGGGCAACAGCAGCCGCTACCGCCACATGGCAATCCACCCCTACCCGCCGGGCCTGCAGACCACGTTGCAGCTGGCCGATGGCAGCGATGTCCTGGTCCGCCCAATTCGTCCGGAGGACGCAACCCTGGAACGGGAGTTCGTAGATAATCTCTCCGCGCAGAGCAAGTACTTCCGTTTCATGAACCACATGGACAAGATCAGTCCGCTGATGCTGGCGCGCTTCACCCAGATCGACTACGACCGCGAGATGGCGCTGGTCGCCGTGCTGGGTGAACACAGTCCCCAGGCCGCCATTATCGGCGTGGCCAGGTACATCGGTAATCCCGACAAGCAGTCCTGCGAGTTTGCGCTGACCGTCGCCGACGCCTGGCAGAAGCAGGGTCTGGGTCACCAGCTCATGCTGCGCCTGATGTCCATCGCCCGGGATCGGGGCCTGGAAGTAATGGAAGGGGATGTGCTGGCGCAGAATAGCAAAATGTTGCGCCTGTGCGCCGCGCTGGGCTTTCATACCCTGCGCAACGAAGACGACCTGGAGGTCGTGATCGTCAGGCGCGAGCTGACGGCCCCGGGGACTTCAGCCGGCGATCTCGCCGAGGATCGCTAGGATACTGGGTTTGTCCAGCAGGCGCGGCACCGGGTAGCCGTCACCCTCGGCGATGGCCAATTCGGCGATGGCATCAAAATCCTCGCGCTTCAATTTATCCGAGTGGTCGGGTATACCCACCTCGGTGCGCAAGTTCCGCACGGCCTGGATAAACCGGTGTGCCAGCTGGTTCTGGTCCTCGCCCGCCTTGCCCAGCCCAACCAGGATGGCCAATTCGGCCAGTCGCGAGGCGGCTTCCTGGCAACAGAATTCGAGCACGTGGGGGAGCACCAGCGCGTTGGCAAGGCCGTGGGGAATACCGTACTTGCCTCCCAGCTGGTGGGCGATGGCGTGCACATTGCCGACATTCACCTGGTTGATGGCAAGCCCCGCATAATAGGCGCCCATGGCCATGCCCGCCCTGGCTTCGCGATTTGACCCGTCGCGATAGGCAGCGGCCAGGTTGTCGAACACCAGCTTCACACCGATGCGGGCATCTTCCAGCCGGCTGCCTCGCTCCCACACGCCGATATAGGCCTCGATAGCGTGAGTCAGCGCGTCCATGCCGGTGGCCGCCGTGATATGGGGCGGCAGGCCGAGCATCAGGTCCGGGTCCAGCGCCGTGGTCAAAGGCAGCAGGGTGCCACCGGATATCACGCCTTTCTGGTGTGTCTGGGCATCGGAGATAACAGCGCCCATGGTGGCCTCCGAACCGGTACCCGAAGTGGTGGGCACCACATAGAGTTTCAGGACCTGGTGCTTCACCTTGCCAAAACCAACCCAGTCCTTGGGGGACTGGTCGCTGGTGGCGGAGGCCGCAATGATCTTGGCCGCATCAATGGCCGAGCCGCCGCCAATAGCCAGGATGGTATCCGTGCCCTGCGCCTTGGCCACCGCGACCCCCGCGGCCACCTGATCGTAGGTGGGATCGGGAAGCACGCCGTCGTAGTAGGCAAGTTCGATGCCGGACTCGAGCAGGGGCGCGATAACCTGGTCCACAACCCCGAGGCTCCGCAGCGGTTTGTCAGTGACGATGAGTATCTTGCTGGCACCGGTGCGCAGTATGTGCCGGCACAACTCGCGGCTGCTGCCACTGCCGACGAAAGCCCGGTGGCTGGCGCCCGGGCCCAGGCCCGCGAGGGAGCGCATCAGGGTGAGATACAGCGAGTGTTTCAGTTTGCGCAGGAACATGGACATGGCTCACTCCGGGCTGGTGGACAATTACCAGCGGTCAAAAAACCTATGCTCGCCAGTGTAGTGCATTTTGCCAGCACATACCCGGTGACCTGACCCAGCTATCCCCGCCTGGGCCCACCGTTGCTGCCCGGCCAGCGTGAACCGGAGATCGTATCCACAAAAGGCAGGAAGGCCTGGGGGTCGAGCTTGCCGGCCAGTTTGATCTCGCGACCGAGGAAGATCGGCCACCAAAGGTGGGCGGACAGCTGCTCGCGCATGGGCAGCAGGGTGGTCAACGGATCCCAGGGGCTGTCGCGCAACACCAGTTCACCCTTGACCTCCTCGCGCCAGGCGGTGCCGTAGCGGCTGGCCACATGAACGACATGCGGCGGGAAGTCGTAGCCTGTCGCCGGACCGCCGATACTTACCGCCCGCGAGACCTTGATCCACCACTCGTGCTGGTCGAAGTCGGGCAGGGGGTCGACCGGCCCGGTTGAGGCTCCCTTGAACTCGACGAAGGTGTAGCCGTGATGCGTACAGCGGGCCGTGACCTGGGGCCCGAGGCGATAGAACTCGGTAGTGCAGGGGTACTTGGGCTGGCCATTGGTCTGCTGGCTGATGAATATCGCCGACTCCTGGTCGATGCCGTAGCCCAGCGTGTACTCGCCGGCGATGCCGTTATAGTTCGCATCGATCGTGGTGACAATGCCGTACTCGGGCTCATCGGGTACCGGGTAGTTGTAGATGGTGAGCGTGACATTGGGTTTGGCGCCCGGCTCGATGCCCGGCGGCAGCAGGGCAGCGATCTTGTCGGGGTCGGTACGATAGACGACTTTCAGCATGGGCCAATTGGCGATATCGCCGGGATTGCCCTGGGGTGCACCTGATGGATTGCTCATGGATTTTTCCTTATGGTTTGAAACAGGTTGATAGTGTCTGGAAACAAACGGTAAAACCTACCGGCCGACGCCTCAGGCGCCGACCATATTGGCTACGGGGGTCTCCCGGCTGAGAATCATCTGCGCCCTGGCACGGATTTTCTGCTCCGTCTCGGGCGTTGTGGCCAGCAGCCAGAAAGCATTGTTGCGCAGACCGTCCACCGCCATCTGCGCAACCTCGTCGGGGTGGGTGGTCTTGAGTTCGATGCCCCATTGCGCGGCCATCTTCTTCATGTCGTCCACACTGCTGATGCCGGAAGCGTTGCCCTCGATGTCCTTCTTCAGTTCCTGCGGGCGCACCCGACCGGAATTGAACAATCCGGTATCCACCACGTGGGGGCCGGGGAACAGGGCGCTGACCTTCACCGGGCTCTGGGCCGCCGTCACCTGGTAGTGCAGGTTCTCGGTAATGGCGTGCACCGCAGCCTTGGTGGCGGTGTAAATGGGTTGGTCGGGGTAGACCAACAGGGCGCCGTTGCCCGAGCCGGTTACGACGAAATGCGCTTCCTGGTTCGCCGCCACCAGCCTGGGCATGAAGGCATTGATGGTATTGATGACGCCCCACAGGTTCACGTTCAGGCACCACTGCCAGTCCTTCTGTGAATACTCCCACATCGCACCCGACTCGCCGGCACTGATGCCGGCGTTGGCGAATACCAGGTGGATGCCGCCGAAGGTCGCCGCGGCTTTTTCCGCCAGGGAGTTGAGGCTGTCCGCGGAGGTGACGTCGCAGTGTTCGACGATGGCCTCGATATTCTCCGCCGCCAGGTCAGATCGCAGTTGCGCCATTGCGTTCCTGTCGACATCCCCCACGGCGACTTTCGCACCGAGCCGGCCAAGGGCAAAAGCCAGTGAACGTCCGACACCGCTCGAACCACCGGTAATGACCGCTACCTTGTTGTTGAAATCCTGCATGCTCAGGCAATTTCCCGCTTGTCTTTTTCCGTCAGGTAAAACTGGCGCACCCACTTGCGGAACAACACCAGGGTCTTGTCTTCCTTGCAGAATACCGGCCGGTGCTTGTGCACCTTGTTCGCCCAGATCGGGTAATCGTCCCCGAGACCGTCGATAATGCCCTGCATCACGGCGTCACCGGCCAGGTCTTCGATCTCGCGACGCACGCTCAGGGTCCAGCGCATCCGGGTCTCGTGGCGATTGATGGGCTGGGCGCTGTTGTAGACTACCATCTCGGCGCCTGGCCCGTAGCTGTTGCGCACCAGGGCGAATCCGGGATTGAACACCATCGCGTGCAGCTTGCTGGGTATGGCCGCTTTACTCGCGTCGGAGCGCAGGTGCAGGATGCGCCCGTTCTCTTCCACCGTCACTTCCGAGGGCGGCACGTCTGGCTGGCGATGGACGTACTGGAAATGCACGGGATCGCAGGAGTTCTCGGCGATATCCTGGACATGGGCGGGAACCAGGAATTCCGCGTAACGCGGCACCGTCCAGTTGGGGTCACCCAGCTCGCGCAACTCCGGCAATTCCCATTCGGGCCCGGTGTTTTCCGGGTGATACCAGACGTAGACCTCGCCATTCTTTTCCTCGGTGTGCCAGGTGCGCAGACGGGCGCGCTCGGGAATCTCGTCGCAGTAGGGTATTTCCTCGCACTTGCCGTCGGTGCCAAAGCGCCAGCCGTGGAAGGGGCAGCGCACGGACTCGCCGACAACGCGCCCGCCATGGCCCAGGTGGGCGCCAAGATGCGGGCAGAACGCATCCTGCACCACCGCCACGCCGCTGCGGGTGCGGTACAGCACCAGTTCCCGGTCAAAGGCCTGGACCGGCTTCACTTCGCCCACCTGCAGTTCATGGCTGCGCGACACGGAGAACCATCCCATGGGGAACTCCGGCGTTACATTGGTCCTGGATTCACACGCATCGACGATCGACATGCTCAGCTCCGTACTCGTGATTGGCAATTTGCCGGTTGAAAAGGACGAACAAGCCCCTCATTCTCACCCCCTGCTTACAGACAGAAAGGCCTACAGATGAGTAAACTTGCACATATGTATACTAATCTAGTTTAATCATCCGACGAATGCAACACTCTGGCGAGATTTTCATGGCAAGTACAGCGGTGAGCACCTCGGCATTACCGGGACGGCGGGAAAAGCGCAAACTCGAGATTCGCGGCCGGATCGAGGAGGCCGCCAACAGGCTGTTCCGGCAACAGGGCATCGAGGACACCAGCATCGAGCAGATCTGCGTGGAGGCCGACGTCGCCCGGCGCACCTTCTATGGGCATTACAGCAACAAGCACGCCCTGCTCGGCGGCCTGGGTATCTCCCGCCTCTACAGCCAGTCCGAGCCGATGCTGCACCTGCTCATGGCGAACCACCGCACCACCCGTGCACGATTGCAGGCGATGATCGAATATATCGCTTCCAATTTTACGAATTTCGACGAAATCGACCGGCAGTTGATCCTGATCGCTCCGTCGATCTTTGCCGAGAACGCGGAACAGCAACGCGAACTAGGCAATTCGGCAAGCGCCAGCTTCACCCGCCTGATCACTGCCGGGATCGAGATGGGCGATGTGCGCACGGACTTTTCCCCGGAGATTCTCGCCGCGATGGTGGTAGGCACCCTTTATATGCTCACCACCAACTGGGCCATGAACAGCGACTACCCGATCTTTGACAACCTTGCCGAAGCGCATACCCTGTTCGAGCAATTGATCTGCAAGTCTGCCACCTGATACCCAAGCCAGGCCCTGTCCGGGCCGCCCAGGAGCAAGCATGAAGCTACCCGCCCAGCGCCGCTTTGCAGCGGTCGACCCCCAGGACCACAGTATCAGTATCGCGCACGGGCCGGTGCCCTCGCCCCAGCCTGCAGAGGTACTGATAAAGGTAGCCGCCGCGGGGCTGAACCGCGCCGACCTGTTGCAGCGCAAAGGGCTCTACCCGCCGCCGGCCGACGCCTCGCCGATCATGGGACTAGAGGTCGCGGGCGAGGTCATCGCGGTGGGCGCCGGCGTCGACAACTGGCAGGTGGGCGACCGGCTTTGCGCCCTGACCCATGGGGGCGGTTATGCCGATTACACCGTGGCGCCCGCCAGTCAGTGCCTGCCGATTCCCGGCGGCCTCGGCATGGCCGCAGCCGCGGCCCTGCCCGAGGCACTGCTCACCGTGTGGCATAACCTGTTCCAGCGCTGCCAGTTGCAAGCCGGGGAACGGGTGCTGATCCACGGTGGCGCCAGTGGCATAGGGACCCTCGGCATCGCCATCTGCAGGGCCCTTGGCGCCGAGGTCTATACAACCGCCGGCAGCGAGAAAAAATGCCGGGCGCTGGAACTGTTGGGTGCCACCCGCGCCATCGACTACCAGACCGAGGATTTCGAGCAGGTACTGACGGCGCTGGGACTGAAAGACAGGATCAATGTCATCCTGGATATTGCCGGTGGTGACTTCATCCAGAAAAACATCAACGTGGCAGCGCCCGAGGGCCGCATCGTATACATCGCCTTCATCCGCGGCGCGCGGGCCGAAGTCAATTTCGGCCCGCTGCTGGTGAAGCGACTGGTGCTCACCGGCTCAACCCTGCGGGCCCAGAGTTTCACCCAGAAGGCCGTCATGGTGAGGGAAATTCTCGAGCGGGTGTATCCGCACCTCGAAAGCGGCGCCGTCACGCCGGTGGTCGACCGCATATTCCCCCTGGAAGAAGTGGAACAGGCCCAGGCCTACATGCAAAGTGGCCAGCACATGGGCAAGATCATCCTGCAGATGTAGGGCTGCGCGAATCTCTGCTATCGTAGGCGTCACTCACTGCTGCCGCCTCCGCCCCGGTACGACCATGCACAAACTCTACTGCCGGCTGACAGCCCTGGCCGCCGTCGCGCTCCTGACAACCGCCTGCGGTGGTGGCGGCGGTGGCGGCTCCTCCAGCGCGGAACCCACGCCTGTCCCAACACCCACACCGCCGCCCCAGTCGTTGCGCATCGCCGGGACAATCACTGCATCGAGCAACCAGGCGGTGGATGGCGATACCAATGATCCCGCCGGCCCGGTCCGGGCCAACGATTCCGTGGCTACTGCCCAGCCCATCCCCAACCCCATCACTCTCGGCGGTTACGTCAACCAGCCGGGCAGTGGCGCGCCGGGTCGCTCGACTGACAGTGGCGACACCGACGACTACTTCCGGGTGGACCTGCTGGCGGGCCAGAGCATCACGATGCTGGTGGCGGATTTTCAGCAGGCGGACGCCGATCTGTACCTTTATGACACGCAGGGTCGCATCCTGGATTTTTCTATAGAGTCCGCAGAGGTGGAGACTCTGGTGGTGCCACGCGATGGCAGCTATGTCGTCAACGCCTTCGCCTTTGAGGGTGCCACCAATTACATCCTCGCCATCGGCGACCAGGGCGGCGCAGTCGGGCAGGGCCAGCGCCATCACGCCATCCTGCCCTGGCAATCGGTGATCAAGTTCAAGCCCGGCGCCGAGCCGGACGGCCCGATCTTCAGTCGCCTGCGCCGAATGGGCATGGAGCAGCGCGCGGGCGGACCGGGGCGGGCGCGGCTGATGGGCATGCGGCGCGGACTTGCCGGCGGGCCCGAAACCATCGCGCGCAGCGGTCCGGCTCTGGAAAAGCTGGGTCATATCGAGGATTCCACGCTGCGGGCGCGACTGGAAACCCTGCTGGCGATCAAGGCGCTCAAGCGCGATCCACGCATCGAGTATGCCGAACCCAACTACAAAGTGAGGGCGATGGCAGTCCCCAATGATTCGGGCTTCGCGTTTCAATGGCACTATCCACTGATCGACCTGCCCGCGGCCTGGGACACCACTGCCGGCAGCCCGGAGGTTATCGTCGCCGTGATCGACACCGGCATTCTCTCCGGACACCCGGACCTGGGCGGGCAGTGGGTTGCCGGTTACGATTTCGTGCGCAGCGCACAAAGTGGCGGGGACGGGGACGGCATAGACCCCGATCCCGAGGATACCGGGGGTGGCAGGGGTGGTGCATCGAGCAGTTTTCACGGCACCCACGTCAGCGGCACCATTGCCGCCGCGGCCAACAACGGGATCGGCGTGGTCGGAGTCGCGTACAACGCACGCGTCATGCCACTGCGGGCGCTGGGTCTTGGCGGCGAAGGCACCACGTACGATGTCGACCAGGCCGTCCGTTTCGCCGCCGGTCTCCCCAACGACTCCGGCACAGTGCCGGCCAGGCATGCGGACGTTATCAACCTGAGCCTGGGTGGGGGGCCGTTCAGCCAGTCGAGCCAGGAACTTTACCAGCGGGTACGTGCCGCCGGTGTCAGCGTGGTCGCTTCCGCCGGCAACGAAGCCTCGGGCCTCCCCTCCTACCCGGCCGCCTATGACGGCGTGATATCGGTAGCGGCAGTGGACGCGCAGCGGCGGCGCGCCAGTTACTCCAACACCGGCAGTTCCATCGATATCGCTGCACCCGGCGGCAACAACGGCGTCGACCTGAACGGAGATGGCTACCCGGATGGCGTACTGAGCACCGGCGGCCTGGACGCGGGCGGCAGCTACGGTTATACCTTCCAAAGCGGTACCTCTATGGCTGCGCCCCATGTCGCTGGTGTGCTCGCGCTGATGAAATCCGTGAACCCCAGCCTGAGCCCTGCCGACATTGACGCGCTATTGATCCGCGGCGAGCTCAGCGATGATCTCGGCGCCCCCGGCAGGGATAATGAATTCGGCTACGGCCTCATCAATGCGCAGCGCGCCGTGCTGGCCGCGATCGAAGCAGCCGGCGGTACCCCGGCTGACAATCCTGTACTGAGTGCATCCGCCAGTACCCTGAACTTTTCCAGCCAGGTGGAGACCCTGGAGTTGGAATTGCGCAATGGCGGCAGCGGTGAACTCGAGTTGATCGAGCTGACCAGCTCGGAGCCATGGCTATCCCTCAGCCCACTGGATGCTAATAGCAGCGGCCTGGGCCTTTACCAGGTGGCGGTCGACCGCAGTGATCTGGCGGCGGGGGTGTATGCGGCAGATATCATCGCCCGTTCATCGGTCAACACGCTCACCGTGAGAGTCATCATGTCGGCCGGTGGCGACCAGGCGGGCGATGTCGGTGTCGTCTATATACTGTTGTATGAGCAGGGGGCCGAGGATCCGGTTGCGCAGCTCTTCGCAACTGCGCGGGACGGGCGGTACCAGTATGCGTTCGCAGATCTGCCGCGGGGCCGATACCAGATATTTGCCGGCAGCGACGCGGACAACGATCTGCTTATCTGTGATGCCGGGGAGGCCTGCGGCTCATGGCTGACGGTGGATCAACCGGCCAGCATCGAGCTTGAGTCGAATCGGGATGACATCAACTTCCCGGTGGATTACCAGATTGCCATACCCACAATTTCAGCGGGAGGAAAGGCCGCCCGGCCCGTTAGGGGCCAGGCTGAACCGAAAAGAAGGCGCAAATAAGCCAGGGAGCTTTTCAGGGGGTGAAGAGGGCGCCCCCGAGCATGCGGGACGCCTGAACAACCTCCATCAAGCCGCCCTGGCTTGACGGGCCTTTATTTTTTCTTTTTGGCTGCCGCTTTCTTCTTCGCCGGAGCCTTCTTCTTGGCTACTGCCTTCTTCTTGGCCGGAGCCTTCTTCTTGGCTACTGCCTTCTTCTTGGCCGGGGCCTTCTTCTTGGCTACTGCCTTTTTCTTGGCTGGAGCTTTCTTGGCTACGGCTTTCTTCTTCGGTGCAGCTTTCTTCTTCGCTACCATGGTTGTATCCCCTTTTACAGTTACGTAATTTTCAGCAGCTTCGCGGGCTACCTTGCTGAAACCAGCAATCGCTTGCGTCAACTCCTGAACCTGCTTCTTCAACACTTCCACTTTTTGCTGTCTGTCGGATCCGGTTCCAGCTTTCAACACCGCCATTGCCTTGTTGAGACTGGCATTGGTAGAACTGTGTTTCTTCCGGGCTACACTCAATTCGCGTTTCGCTCTTGCATGTAGTCTTTCAGTTTCAGCTACCAACTTCTTTCTCAACCGCTCGACCTTGTTACAGGTCTGCTCAGCAATCTTGGTCGCCTGAGCCAGTTCCTTCTCCAACACTTTTATTATCACTCCACTGGTGATAGGTACCGCACGGCTAGTGTATGACGAAATAAAAAAAATGTAACGTCTATTTTTTGATCGGCAAGGGAAAATTTTTCAACGCCTTCGAAATTTTTTCTGTGGCTGCGACCAGCTCTAAGCTCGTTCATTCATCAAGACTTATCCGCTGATCCGCTTGTGCTGCGGAGTGATGTATCGCGGATTTTTTCTGTGCGAACTTTGCCAACGTTAAAAAAACACTTTAAATACAGTACACAAATTAATCCTGCACAATCGCGCTCAGCGCCACGCAAACGAAAGAGCTGCCAGCGCCACACTCTCGGCACGAAGAAATTTCATTGCTCAGCGAAGTCACCGGCAAATTTTTCGCACCCGCCGCACGATTTCGCCAAGTTGGTATTTTTTCACAGCCGGAGTTTCGACAGCCAATTTTCACAGCGAGCGTGCATGAAACGCGGTGCAGTGAACGTTTTATTATCCTCCACAAAAAAGCCACCCGCAGGTGGCTTCGACACTCAAGGAACTACCAACCAACAGCAGATTTAGTTCTTCACCTGCAGCATAAACTTTGCAGCAGCCAGGCGCGTCTCTGCATCCAGGTGGGACTGTGGAGGCATCTCGGGATAATCCGGGCGCTTCTTCACAGGATTCGCCGCGTACTCGGCGATGCCTTCCGGATTATCCATATACAGTGCCTGAATGATCTGGGTGGGAGGGCCGATCATGCGGGAGCCATAGGCGTGACAACCGGCGCACACCCCATAGAAAGCCAGTTTGCCCTTATCCATGTCCTCCATGGAGCGCGGGGGCACCGGCTCAGCCCGGGTATAACTGGCCACGTTGGCGGTGGTAGAGAACTCACACTCGCCGTACTTGTCGAGACCAATGGTGCGGAAACGCTCCGGGTTGAGGATGCAGCCATCGTCCATGCCTACGGTATCGACGATATCAGGACCGGTGGTGGTCATCATCGCCGCCAACGCCGCGCGCACAACCGGCGCGGGGTCCTTGCCGTTGTCCTGCATGATGTTGTTGAGAATCCTGGGGCGGTTGGGATTGGGTTCGGAATCCGGATCGTTGGCCGCGTTGCCGGCCAGCGCGAAATCGGTGAATGTGATGCCGACCGAGTTATTGCCGGTGATGATGTTGCCTTCGACAACCACATCGTCGCAGGCCATTACCAGTACGCCGGTACCGGCGGGAATGTTGGAGACCAGGGAGCCGGGTATGGCAAAGTTCTCGTGGTTATTGTCCACGATGAAATTATTGCGAATGAGCACATCGCCGCAGGTCTTGATAGGCAGGCCGGGTGTAATGAAGGCGAGAATACCACCGGTATTGTTGTAGACGTAGTTCCCTTCGACTAGGGCGTGACGGCTGTTCTCGATCTCGATGCCGGCAACGCTGTCGAATACCTGGTTGAATACGACATCGACATGGTCTGACATGCCGACATAGATGGCCGCATCTTCAATGCCGGAGACGATATTGTGGGAGACGATGCCATTGTCGCCCAACTGGGGGAAAATGCCGTAGACGCCGGTGTCGACGATGATATTGTTGCGGATAATGTAGTTGTTACCGGCCTGGCCCATCACCCCATTGCCCTTGTAATTGGTGATGTAGAGGTTTTCCACGGTGACACCGTTGCCGGAATACAGCACCGCATCGTTGCGCAAGCCCTCGCCTTCGAGCACCGGGTATTTACCCTGCTCGATGACCCCTGAGAGGGTTATATTGTCCTTGTCTATATAGACGGTTTCCTTATAGGTGCCGGGCATTACCTTGATTACGGCGCCGGGCTTCGCCGCGGTGACAGCCGCCTGGATCGACTCTCCGTCCTTGACGACAATCAGTTCACCACTGGTGGGGGTGACCAGGCTGCGCACGGCAGTGCCAGGGGCAGCAGGCACTTCCCCGGTCCCCTCCGAGGTGAAAGCGGCCTTGGGTTCGCTATCCAGCTTGATCACAGTCGCCGGCTTCTGACCGGACTGGCCGAGGAAGTAACCACCGGCAAGCAATACCGCGGCGCCCACTGTTATTGCTATTTTATTCATCTTTGGATGCTCCATGTTGAGGGGTATCGCCCGCCAGGGCGACATTATTGTGAACCGGCTGCATACCCGAGGGCAAACGTGCCGGCTCAGCCGGTTTGAAACTTTCATCGGTCAGGGTCTTGAGAAAATCCACAAGGCGGTCCAACTCGTCATCGCGGAGCTTGGGCTCCCAGATATGCCAGTGAATCTTCAGTTCCTCTCCCGGGGGTACCGCATGACCGCGCCCGCCAGTATAGAAGGCCACTGCCTCACGCAGGGTAGCGAAGCGGCCAGAGTGCATGTAGGGCGCTGTCAGCTCGATATTGCGCAGCGAGGGCACCTTGAATCCGCCGCGAAGGGTTGGCTCACCCAGGGGCAGCGAAGCACCAGGGTCAAACGCCATGCCCTCGGGCTCGGGCGTACCGATCACCGCAATCTGCTGATTGGTAAACAGCGGCGGCGTGTGGCACTCGGCACAGCGCGCAACGAAGGAGCGAAATATATTCATCCCCTCTTTCTCGGGCTCGGTCAGGGCATCGGCATAGCCATGGGCGTACTGGTCGTAACGGCTGTTCAGGGAGATGAGTGAGGACTGGAACGCAGCAATGGCCATTTCCACCTGCTCCAGGCGAATTGTCGCATCCGCAATCTGGAAATCTTCAGGCCAGGCCTGCCGGAACAGCTCCCGGTATAAAGGAATCCCGTTCAAGGTGCGCAGCAACTGCTCGGGGTTGTTGGCCATCTCCTTTGCATCGTAGAGGGGGCCGCGCAGCTGTTCTTCCAGGGTAGCTGCCCGGGCATCCCAGAAAAAACGCTGCCCGAATGCAACATTCCACAGGCTCTGCGCGGAGCGGTTCACCGTTTGCCCATTAGCGCCCACGCTGCGGCCGCGGCCATCGGAGAAACCGAGGGCGGGGTTATGGCAGCTGGCGCAGGAGACCGTACCATCGCCCGACAGTACCGGGTCGAAGAACAGGTAGCGGCCCAGGTCTATCTGCTGCGGCGAGAAGCCATCGCGGTAGGGCGGCAACCCGGTTTTAAGGCCGCCCACGCCCGCAGCCTGGAGCGAATCGTACATCTGGTACATGCTGCGCAACTTGCACTGGCCGCTGCTGAGCTCAAAGCCCGGCGGGCAGTTTTCACTCAGTACGAATGCCGCCGGAGCCGCCAGCGCTGGCAAGCCGGCGGCGAACAGGGTACAGACCAGAGCCCCGCCGAGATTTCGGCTGAAGAAATTCAGCGCCATTACTGGGGCAGGCTGCGGATATAGGCGACCACAGCCGCCACCGCCGCGTCATCGGGCAGGACACCGGCCATGGCGCGCATCTGCTTGCCGGTACGGTCCTGGGCATGGCTACCCCGAACGCCGCCGCGAAAGGCCTCGAGTTGGGCAACGAGGTACCAGTCATCCGCCCCTGCAAGGCGCGGCGAATTAAGGGCGGGGTTGCCCTCGGCGGCAGGGCCGTGACAAGCGGCGCAGAACTGGCGGTAGTAGCCGGCGCCCGCCTCGGCATCGGCCTCTACGGTGACGGCGGAAACGCCACCCTTGAGAGTTGCTATATAAGAAGCGATATCGTACATGGCCTGGTCATCGGCCAGGGTTGCCGCCATCGCGGCCATCTGACGGGCGCTGTCACCGGCCTCATTGCCGCCGCGAACACCGGCTTTGAACTTCTGCAACTGCTCGACAAGGTACACGGGGGCCAGATGGGTCAGGCGCGGCGCATTGAGACTCCGGTTGCCCTCACCCTGGGCCCCGTGGCAGGCTGCACAGCTTGTGTACAGCTCGCCGCCCCGCTGCGGATTGTCCTTGGCAAAGGAAGCGGTCGCCGCCGCTGCCAGAACCAGTGGCAGGAGTATCCGGATCAATCGCATAAGGCTTCCTCCATAAAGGGCGGACCAGGGTAGCCGGAGGCCAAACCCGACTCGGATCACGTATACTAAGCGCCAAGATTAAACCTGGCTGAAAGGCGTGCTGACAATAATTACCTTTCGGCGGGAGCCGGTGCGGGAATTTCACCCGTCATTGGGCTAGAATCACCCCGCAACGCCCGCGCTGCGGGATTCGATGGTACAGCATTCAACAATGCCTAGGGAGTACGCTGGATGGAATACAACCCCGAAATACACAGTATAGAGTGTCCAAAGTGCGGGCATGGGATGACCGAGATCACCTATGGTGGCGATGTCGTCATCGATCGCTGTACCAATTGCGATGGCCTCTGGTTCGACCACGGAGAAGCCGAGTTGCTGAAGAATAAGTGGATGGGGGACGCCCTGGATATGGGGGATGCCAAAGTAGGCAAGAAGTGGGATAGCGTTGAAGATATCGCCTGTCCGCGCTGTGGCAAGGACATGGTGAAAACGGCCGATCCGGTCCAGTCCCATGTCTGGTATGAGACTTGCCCGGAACACGGCATGTTCATGGACGCCGGCGAGTTCACCGACTACAAGCACGAAACCCTTGCCGACTGGTTCCGCGGCCTGATCAAGGGTAAACGCGCCTGACCCCATGAGCAGGACCACGGACGATGTCCGTATTGCCAGTGCCCGGCCGCTGATAACGCCCTGGGTACTGGCAGAAGAGCTGCCCCTGCCCGAATCCAGCGCCGATAGTATCGCCGATGCCCGGCGCACGATAGAGCGTATTCTTGCCAACACGGACCCGAGGGTCCTGGCGATCGTCGGGCCCTGCTCAGTTCACGACCCGGCGGCTTTGCTGGATTTCGCGAGGCAATTCAAAGCGATATGTGAGCCGCTGCGGGACGCCATTTTCCCGGTGCTGCGCGTGTACTTTGAAAAACCGCGCACGGTGGTGGGCTGGAAAGGCCTCATCAATGACCCCGAGCTGGACGGCAGCTTCCATATCAACCGGGGCCTGCACCTGGCGCGCAAGGTCCTGCTTGACGTCAATCAGCTGGGGCTGCCAGCGGCCAGCGAGTTCCTCGATACCACCTTCGGCCAGTACTACGCCGACCTCGTCAGCCTTGGCGCCATCGGCGCCCGCACCGTCGAGAGCCAGATTCACCGGGAACTGGCCTCCGGGCTGTCGATGCCGGTGGGATTCAAAAACGGCACCAATGGCCAGATAGGGGTGGCCATCGACGCCATTCGATCGGCGCGGCACAGCCACTGGTTCCCGTCCCTCACCAAAGAGGGGACCCCGGCCATCCTGCAATCCACCGGCAACCCGAACGGCTACCTGATCCTGCGCGGCGGCTCGCAGACCGGGCCCAACTACGGGGCACAACAGATACGGGACGCCGCGGCGGCACTCGCGGCCCAGGAACTTCCCGCCTCGGTTATCGTCGACTGCAGCCACGGCAACAGCGAAAAGGACTACCGCCGCCAGGCGGAGGTTTTGTCCTGTCTATGCGAGCAGATCGAGCAGGGTCAGCAGGCGATCCGCGGGGTGATGCTGGAAAGCCACCTGGTTGCCGGCAACCAGCCCCTGCAGCCGGGACGCGCCCTGACCTATGGCCAGAGCATCACCGACGCCTGCCTGTCACTGGCGGACACCGGCCAGCTGTTACAACTGCTCGCCGCCGCTGTGCGCAAGGCCAATAGCGCCTGAGCCTGTCCTGGCCGCCTACCAGGTGTAGCCGAGGCGAAGCCTGTAGGTCTGGTCGAGTTTATCCACACCCTCCACCGCGCCGGCGTCATAATCCAGCTGCAGTTCGGCTGCCGCCTCCAGGCTCCACAGCAGCGGAAAAGCCAGGCCGAGGACGTTATTGAGAATATAGTCCGAGGCATCTTCCACGCTGAGGATACCGCGGTGGTCGAAGTAAAGGCGCGAATCCCCTCCCAGGTAGTTGCTGGATGCATTGAGGGTCCAGTTGGCGGCGGCGTAATCGTCATCTTCGGCTTCAATGAAGTTCTCATTCACATAGGCAGCACCCAGTTCAGCGGACAGCGTGAAGATAGGCTCTTCATAGAACTGGCGGCCGAGGTAGGGGCCAACCAGGTAGCGCAAGTCCAGGTCGGTAAACTTGTCCTGCTCCGCCGAGGTCTGGATGCCGACATAGAGCGAGCCATCCAGGAAATAGTCATATTTGCCCTGGCCATACCACTTGTCCACGGTGGTCTCGTTGTCGGTCTTGTCTTTCTCGCCATTGCCACGAAGGGTGTAGCGATCCTGCGTGCTGCGCCAGATACTTTCCAGGCTGTAGTCCAGCTCATCGGTATCCGTGTTGCCGCGCTGGGCAGCCACGGCAAAGCTGACCAGCCCGCTCCACTTGTAACCCTGGCCCAGCTCCCAGGGCTCCGGATTGACCAACAGCAACTCGCTCAGGGGGTAGGCCTTCTCCGGGCTGGTTGCGGCGTCTACTACCAGCACTTCATCCTGGATACGCAGGGGTTGCTCGGGTATCACGGTCTCATCCGCCAGTTGGATCAGCACCGGGTCGGCGGTCTGCAGCGAGGCGATTTTGTCCAGCTCGATGCTGAGCGTACCGGCAAAATCAGTCTCGACGGTGACCACGCCGTCGCGGGTACCGGTGACCTTGCCGAGGATTTTTGAACCGCTCTTGAGCACGATTTCATCCTGGACTGCCGCGGTTTCGCCCGCGTGGCCCAGGGACCCACAACCCAGCGCGACGACCAGGCCGAGGCAAAGCCTGTGGAGATACTTTTTCATTTTCATAAATCAACCCTTGTATAACCGCTTTATGATGCGACCTGTTAACTGATGAGCGCGCGTATGGTATCGGAATCGGCGCCGGCGACCAAGCCGACCGGCTGTGAACCGACAGGCTCTGCCCGGCCTTCTACCGGCGGTCCCGCTGCGGGATTAGTTGTACACTCGGCATTCAGTCCGGAACTGCGGGCTGCTAGACTTGTGCACCGCTGAGCTGAGGAGCCGCCTGTGGAAAAATACGACTACGACCTGTTTGTCATCGGCGCGGGCTCGGGCGGCGTGCGGGCTGCGCGAATGGCCGCCGGGTTTGGTGCGAAGGTGGCGGTCGCAGAAGATCGCTACATGGGTGGGACCTGCGTCAACGTGGGCTGCGTGCCGAAAAAGCTCTACGTCTATGCTTCCGAATTCTCCAGGTCTTTCAGTGATGCCCGCAACTTCGGCTGGGACAGCAGCAAACCTGCGTTCAACTGGGCCACGCTGCGGGACAACAAGAAGAGGGAGATATCCCGGCTAAACGGCATCTATAGCCGACTGCTCGAGGGTGTAAAGGCCGAGGTGATTGACGGCCGCGCCAGGATCGTCGATGCCCATACCGTTGCGGTTGGCGAGCGTACATTCAGCGCCGGGAAAATCCTGGTCGCCACCGGCGGCTGGCCTCACATACCCCGGTTTCCCGGCAGTGAGCTGGCTATCAGTTCCAACGAGATATTCGACCTCGAGCACTTTCCCAAACGGCTGGTCATTGTCGGGGGCGGCTACATCGCGGTGGAGTTCGCCGGCATTTTCAATGGCCTGGGCTCACAGGTTACCCAGCTCTACCGGGGGCCCCTGTTCCTGCGCGGCTTCGACGCGGACATCCGCGCCCATGCCGCGCGGGAAATCGCCAGGACAGGCGTTGACCTGCGCTTTGAGGTCAATGTCGAATCGATTGCGAGGGGAGCCAACGGCCTGGTGCTTGCGTTGACGGATGGCAGCAGTATCGAAGCCGACACAGTGTTGTATGCCACGGGCCGCAAAGCCAACATCGACGGCCTGGGCCTGGAAAACGTCAAGGTCGAGGTCAATGAGTTCGGCAACGTGGTGGCGGACGGGGAATACCGCACCGCGGAACCCAGTATTTTTGCCCTTGGCGACGTGACCGGTGGCATGGAATTGACACCCGTGGCCCTGGCGGAGGGAATGTCCTTCGCGCGCCGCCAGTTCGGCGGACTGGAAAACATTGTGGACTACGACTTCATCCCCACCGCCGTATTCTGCCAGCCCAATATCGGCACGGTGGGATTCACCGAGGAGCAGGCCCGGGCCAGATTCGGCCATATCAGGCTGTTCAAATCCACCTTCAAACCGATGAAGCACACGATCAGCGGCCGGGAAGAGCAGACTTTCATGAAGCTGGTCGTCGACAAGGCCACGGACCGGGTAGTGGGAGCCCACATGGTGGGGCCGGATGCGGGGGAAATCATGCAGGGTTTCGCCATCGCCATGAGGGCAGGGGCAAGCAAGGCGCTGTTTGATACCACCATTGGCATCCACCCGACCGCAGCCGAGGAATTTGTCACCATGCGCGAGGCCTGGACCGAAGACTGATGGCTGAATTCGACCTGTGGCAGGCAGCCCTGCTGGCCGCCGTGGGTGTCGTCTCCGGCTTTCTCAACGTCATCGCGGGGGGCGGCTCCCTGCTCACTGTGCCGGTGCTGCTGTTCATGGGGCTGCCAGGCCCGGTCGCCAACGGCACCAATCGCATCGGCGTCCTGGCCCAGAATCTCACTGCCATCGCCGCTTTTTTTCGCAGGGGTTTCAGCGAGTTCAGACTGAGCCTGAGCCTTGCCGCCTGCTCGGTGCCGGGGGCCATTGCGGGCGCACTGCTAGGGACAGAGTTGGAAGGCGAATGGTTCAACCGCATCCTCGCCCTGGTAATGATCGGGGTAATGCTCATCATGCACTTCAACAAGGGCAACAGGGAATGTCCCGTCAACTACCAACCGACACCGGCGCAGCTGCTAAGGGGTCACCTGCTCATGGTGGCGGTGGGTTTCTGGGGAGGGTTTATCCAGATCGGGGTGGG
>Ga0105097_10000177_pt1 | contig 26399 bp, 23 predicted proteins | sample PPLLak12cMay2015_FD_87035 | JGI IMG/M metagenome (GOLD analysis project Ga0105097, IMG submission 87035) | Freshwater sediment microbial communities from Prairie Pothole Lake near Jamestown, North Dakota, USA - PPLs Lake P7 Core (1) Depth... | ecosystem: Environmental > Aquatic > Freshwater >...
CGCCGACGAAACCCACCTTGCCGCTCTTGCTGGCCATCGCCGCCATCAGGCCGACCAGGAAGCTGCCCTCCTGCTCCTTGAACACCACCGACTGCACGTTCGGCTGGTTGACCACCATGTCGACGATGGCGAACTGCAGCTTCGGGAAGTCCTTGGCCACCTTCTCGATGCTCGACGCCTGGGAAAAGCCCACGCCGATGATCGGGCTGGCGCCGCGCTCGGCCATGCGGCGGATGGCCTGCTCGCGCTGCGATTCGTTGGCGATCTCGAACTCCAGGAAGTTCTTTCCGGTCTCCTTCTTCCAGCGCTCCATGCCGCGGAAGGCGGCCTCATTGAAGGACTTGTCGAACTTGCCGCCCATGTCGTAGACGATGGCGGGCTCGGCCCGGGCCACCAGGGCAGCGGCAAAGGCGAGGGCGGCGACGCAGGCGCGAAGGAGCTGGTTCATGGCGTGGGCCCGGCGCTGGATCGCGGGCAAAGTGTGGGTGGCAGCGCTTTATAGTCCAAAGCCACTCCCGCGCCCAGACGACATGCCCGCAGCCGCCGCCGCACCGCCCACCGACTGGCGGGCGCTGCCCAAGGTGCTGCTGCACGAACACCTGGACGGGGGCTTGCGGCCACAGACGCTGCTGGAGCTTTGCCGGGCACGCGGCCTGGCCGCGCCGGCCGAGAACGCGGCGGCGCTGGCCGCCTGGGTGCAGGCCAATTCCAACTCCGGCAGCCTCGGCCGCTACCTGGCCGGCTTCAAGCTCACGGTCGAAGCGATGGCCTCGCTGGCGGCCTGCGAGCGCGTCGCTTTCGAGGCCGCCGAAGATGCACGCGCGGACGGCTGCGTGCTGGCCGAGTTCCGCATCGCACCGCTGCTGCTGGAACCCTTCGGCCTGGCCGGCGAGGCTGTCGTCGAGGCGCTGCTGGCCGGCCTGCGGCGCAGCGCCCTGCCCTGCGGGCTGATCGTCTGCGCGATGCGTCACGAACCGCCAGGGCACACGCTGCGCAGCGCGCAGCTCGCGGCGCGTTACGCCGGCTGCGGCGTGATCGGCTTCGACCTGGCCGGTGCCGAGCTCGGCCACCCTGCCAACGTCCATGCCGCGGCCTTTGCCGCGGCGCGCGAGGCCGGCCTGGGACTGACCTGCCATGCCGGCGAGGCCGACATCGGCGCGCGCGTGCTGGAAGCCGCGGCACTGGGCGCGACGCGCATCGGCCACGGCATCCACATCGTCGACGACGCGGCGAACCTTGAGCGCGCGCGCGAACTCAGCCTGCACTTCGAGGTCTGCCCCAGCAGCAACGTGCACACCGGTGCCGCGGCGTCGCTGGCCGCGCACCCGCTGCGGCAGATGCTCAACGCCGGTCTGTCGGTGTCGCTGTCCACCGACAACCGGCTGATGTCCGGCGTGAGCCTTAGCGACGAGTGGCGGCATGCCGCGCAGGCCATGGGCCTCGACGCAGCCACGCTGCTCGCGACGAACCGTGCAGCGGCCCAGGCCAGCTTCATGCCGGCAGCAGTACGCACCGCGACGCTGGCAGCCATTGACCCGCTGGCATGACGGCACGATTGGCTGCCACGGTGGAAAATGCCGGTGCGTATTGCAAGCCCGGCGAAGGAAGGATCTCCCGGATGAAGAAGCATGACAAGCATGTCGCCACGCTGTTGTTCGCCGGCCTGCTGTCCGGCGCCACGCTGGCCGCCCCACCCGAGGCGCCGAAGGCGCAGGACATCCGCTTCGCGCCCGGCACCAGCGCCGCCGAGCTGAAGGGTACGGTCAAGGGCTACGCCAGTGCCGACTACCGCCTCGTGGCCGGTGCCGGCCAGGCCTTGAGCGTGGAAATGAAGCGCACGAACGGCGCGCAGTATTTCAACATCGTCTCGCCGGGCTCGAACGAGGCGATGTTCATCGGCGAGACCACGGGAGCGCAGGCGAAAGTGGTGCTGCCCACCGACGGCGCCTACCTGATCCGGACCTACCTGATGCGCAGCGCGGCACGGCGCAACGAGTCTTCGCGCTACACGATGAACGTGGCGGTCACCGGCCAGGCGCTTGCGGCCTTGCCCGCCAGTCAGGACGCCAAGGTGGCCGGCACACGTTTGCATGCGACCACCGAGCTGCCTTGCAAGCCGCCCTATGGCGCGGCGCCCACCGGCTGCGAGGCCGGCGTCGTGCGCCGCGGGCGCGACGGCACCGCGACGGTCGAGATCCGTGGGCCGAACCAGTTGCTGCGCCAGATCCTGTTCGTCAAGGGCGAGCCGGTAGCCAGCAACTCGGCGCGGGCGCTGACATCGCGCCGCAGCGGCGACACCACCACCGTCGAGATCGGCGGCGACGAGCGCTTCGACGTCCCCGACGCGCTGCTGAGCGGCGGCTGAGCTATCGGGATGCGGTGGCCTTGCCGGGCTTCGTCGCGCCTTCGGGCAGCACGAAACCGGGAATCGCGACTCGCGTGCGCAGGTCAGGGACAACGCGCCCTTTGGGTCGCGCACGAAGGCCCGCATGATCTTGCCTGCGCACAGGTTGACGGCGCCCACCTGCACCTGGGTGCTGTCAGCGAAGACGCGATCAAGTCGGTGCGCGCCGACCCAGGCCACGGCAGGCCAGCCAGATGATCAGCAGGTTCAGCAGCGGCGCCGCGGCGGCCAGCCAAGGACGCAGCGCATCGGGCGTGTTTTCCAAGAAGAGATTCCAAGGCAGGCCCAGCGGCACCAGGAACACCCCGGACAGCGGATCGCGCTCAGCGCCGAAGAGCCCGAAGGTACCGATCGCAAGCAGGCCCAGGGCGCAGCCATAGAGCACCGCGAAACCCGCGGTGACGATCCTGCAGATACGGGCCATGCGGCCCGTGCGCGGCGTCATGACGCGCACGGCCTCGGGTTCGCCGCAGCCCGGCCGGCCAGGCCTGCCACCTGCTGATTCATGCTGCTCTCCCTCGCCGTACGACCCGCGCTAACCTCCCGCGGCCCGGCCGGTACCGATGCCAAGCAGTCTGGCAAGGCCCTTGTCATGGGTTTCGATCAAGCCTGGAGGGTCCTGGACCTTTGGATGACTGGTGTGACGGAGTGGACTCAAGCCAGCGCGCGCCCGATGAGGATCTTCTGCACCTCGGACGTGCCTTCGTAGATCTGGCACACGCGCACGTCGCGGTAGATGCGCTCGACCGGGAAGTCGCTGACGTAGCCGTAGCCGCCGAAGACCTGGATCGCCGCCGAGCACACCCGCTCGGCCATCTCGGACGCGAAGAGCTTGGCCATCGCCGCCTCCTTCAGGCAGGGCTGGCCAGCGTCCTTCAAGGCAGCGGCATGGTGGATCAGCTGGCGCGCGGCCTCGATCTGCGTGGCGCAGTCGGCGAGCTTGAACTGCACCGCCTGGTGCTCGAAGATGCGCTGGCCGAAACTCTGCCGCTCCTTGCTGTAGGCCAGCGCGGCGTCGAAGGCCGCGCGCGCCATGCCCAGGCTCTGGCTGGCAATGCCGATGCGCCCGCCTTCCAGCCCGGACAGCGCGATCTTCAGGCCCACGCCCTCGTCGACCAGCAGGTTCTCCGCCGGCACGCGGCAGTGATCGAACAGGATCTGGGCGGTATCGCTGGCGTGCTGGCCCATCTTGTCCTCGATGCGCGCCACGGTGTAGCCGGGCGTGTCGGTAGGCACGATGAAGGCGCTGATGCCCTTCTTGCCGGCGGACCGATCGGTGACCGCCATGACGATGGCCACGTCGCCGTTCTTGCCGCTGGTGATGAACTGCTTGACGCCGTTGAGCACGTAGTGGTCACCCTCACGCACCGCAGTGGTCTTCAGCCCGCCGGCCTCGGAGCCGACATGCGGCTCGGTCAGGCAGAAGGCACCGAGCTGGTCGCCACGCGCCAGCGGCTTGAGGAAACGCTGCTTCTGCTCGTCATTGCCGAAGGCCATCAGGATCGAGCACACCGGGCAGTTGTTGACGCTGACCACGGTGCTGGTGGCGCCATCGCCGGCGGCGATCTCCTCCAGGATGATGGCCAGCGCCAGGTAGTCCAGGCCCGCGCCGTCGTATTCGGTGGGCACGGCTACGCCGTAGCAGCCCAGTTCGGCCAGGCCGCGCAGCTCGGCCTTGGGGAAGTGGTGGCTCTTGTCCCATTCGGCGGCCTTTGGCGCGATGCGGTCCTGCACATAGGCGCGCACCGCGTCCTGCACGGCCCGGTGGTCTTCGCTGAGCAGCATGGTCAGTCCTTGGTCAATCGAGTCGGGCACTGGCCAGGCGTGCGGCCAGCGCTATGAACAACAGACCGCCCGCAGTCTGCAGCGCACGCGCGCGGCGCGCCAGTGCGCCGACCTGCGCCAACCGCGCCGTGAGCCACACCACTGCCAGCAGGAAGACGGTGCTCTGCACGATGAACAGCAGGCCCAGTGCCAGGAAGGCCTGCGTCTTGTGCGCCGACTGCACCGGGATGAACTGCGGCAGGAAGGCCAGCATGAACAGCGCCACCTTCGGGTTCAGCAGGTTGGTGAGCAGGCCGCGGCGGAAGTCCGCTGCGGCCGACACCCGTGCCAGAGGCACCACAGCCTGCACCGCAGCCGCGGTGGCCGGCACTGCCGAACCGCGCCACGCACTGCGCAGCATGCCGAGCGCCAGCCACAGCAGGTAGGCGGCTCCGGCCCACTTGAGCGCGGTGAAGGCCGCAGCCGACCAGGCCAGCAGGGCCGCCAGGCCGAAGGCCGCGGCCAGCGCGTGCAATGCGCAGCCGGCGTTGATGCCCAGCGCGGCCATGACACCGGCACGAACCCCCGATTGCGCCGTGCGCGACACGGTCAGCAGCAGGTCCACACCGGGCGTGGCATTCAGCACCAGCACCGCCGCCATGAACAGCGGCAGCTGCTGCGCCAGCGCGGCGTCAGGCACGGGCGGGCTCTCGCGGCATCAGAGCCTGTCCACGGCCAGCGCCGACCGCCCGCCGTAGAGCTTCACAGAAGCTCCACGGCCAGGGCGGTCGCCTCGCCGCCGCCGATGCAAAGCGCGGCCATGCCCCGCTTCAGCCCGCGCTTCTTCAGCGCGCCGAGCAGCGTGACGACGATGCGCGCGCCCGAAGCACCGATCGGGTGGCCCAACGCGCAGGCGCCGCCGTGCACGTTGACGATGTCGTGCGGCAGCTTGTATTCCTCCATCGCCGCCATCGTCACCGCGGCGAAGGCCTCGTTCACCTCCCACAGGTCGACCCGGCCCTTGTCCCAGCCGGCCTTCTTCAATGCCTTGGCGATGGCGCCGGCCGGCGCGGTGGCGAACCATTCGGGCGCCTGCGCATGCACCGCATGGGCGACGATGCGCGCCACGGGCTTCAACCCGCGCTGCGCGGCCGTGGATTCGCGCATCAGCAGCAGCGCGGCGGCACCGTCGGAGATGCTGCTGGCATTGGCCGCGGTGATCGTGCCGTCCTTCTTGAACGCGGGCTTGAGTGACGGGATCTTGTCGAGCTTGGCCTTGAAGGGCTGCTCGTCGAACTTGATCACCGTGTCGCCGCCCTTGCCGGCCAGCGTGACCGGCGCGATCTCCCAGGCGAAGCTGCCGTCCTCGTTGGCCCTTTTCGCGCGCGTGGTGCTGGCGATGGCGAAGGCATCCTGCGCCTCGCGGCTGAAGCGGTACTTGTCGACGCACTGTTCGGCGAACACACCCATCGCCTTGCCGCGCTCGTAGGCGTCTTCCAGGCCGTCCATCGCCATGTGGTCGAACAGCTGCGCAGCGCCGTAGCGCACCCCCTTGCGCGCGAACATCAGGTGCGGCGCGTTGGTCATGCTCTCCATGCCGCCGGCGACCACCGCATCGGCACTGCCGGCGGCCAGCATGTCGTGCGCGAACATCATCGCGCGCATACCGCTGCCGCACATCTTGCTCAAGGTGACGGCGCCGGCCGACTGCGGCAGCCCAGCTTTGAGCGCCGCCTGTCGCGCCGGCGCCTGGCCCTGGCCGGCCATCAGGCAATTGCCCATCAGCACCTCGTCGATGCTGTCGCCGGGCACACCGGCGCGTTCGACCGCGGCGCGGATGGCCACGGCACCCAGCTCCCAGGCCGGCAACGCGGCGAAATCACCCAGCAGGCCGCCGATGGGCGTGCGCGCCGCGGACACGATGACGATGGATTCGGACATGTTTTCACTCCCCAGAGGCTGGACCGAGACAGGGCGCCGCTCAGTCGCTCGGCGGATGGTGGGACAGGCCGCGCTCGTCCTGCGCCACGCCTTGAATATAGGCCTGGAACTGCGGATCCTCGCCGCGCAGCAGCTGCGGCAGCAGATTGTAGAAATCGTCGCGGCGGCACCATTCGCGCATGTAGTCGTCCCAGGAGTTCCAGCGCCGCTGCTCGGCCGGCGTCATGTCCGGCTTCCAGGCCACCAGGTAGGCGCGCTCGAACAACGAGATCAGCATGTCGAAGATGACGCGCATGCGTTCGCGCTGCTCGAGTGTGGCGTCGGCCAGCGCCGAGGCGCTGCGCAGCTGCAGGTCGGAATTGGCCAGCACCACCGACAGGAACTGGCTGTAGGCATCGCTCAGGCGCTGGTAGGCCTCTTCCTCCTCGTTCTCGCGCTCCTTGCGCTGCTGCGCCAGGAACACCCACACGGCAAAGGGCAGGCCGATGGTCGTCACCAGCTGGCTGGCCAGCTCGCCGATCTCGCGCAGCGTCATGCGCTGGCGCCGAGCGCTTCGGGCACGGCGTGCCCGCCCTGGCGCGGCATGTTGACGAAGCGCTTGTGCGGCTCGTAGGGAAACACGTCGTGCACATGGCCGGCGAGGATGCGTTGCTTGTGGCCCTGCCAGAAGTCGGCATCCAGCAGGTCGGCATGGTGCTTCATGAACACCCCGCGCACGGCGGCGTTGCCCAGCAGGAAGGGCGCGAAGGTCTCAGGGAACACGTCCTTCGGCCCGACGTGGTACCAGACCTCGCCGGACATCTCCTCCTCCTCGTTGCGCGGCGCGGGGACGCGGCGGAAGTTGCAGTCGGTGAGGTATTCGATCTCGTCGTAGTCGTAGAAGACCACCTTGCCGTGGCGCGTGACGCCGAAGTTCTTCCACAGCATGTCGCCGGGGAAGATGTTCGCCGCCACCAGGTCCTTGATGGCGTTGCCGTACTCGACCACCGCCTTTTCCATCTGTTCGGGCGTGGCCTCCTGCAGGTAGATGTTCAGCGGGATCATGCGCCGCTCGATGTACAGGTGGCGGATGACCAGCACGTCGCCATCGTGCTCGATCAGGCTCGGGCAGTACTTCATCAGCTCGTCGATCAGCGCCGGCTCGAAGCGCGTGCGCGGGAAGGCCACGTCGCTGTACTCGAGCGTGTCGGCCATGCGGCCCACGCGGTCGTGCTGCTTGACCAGCAGGTACTTGCCCTTGATCTGCTCGCGCGTGGTGTCCTTCTGCGGCGGGTAGAAGTCCTTGATCACCTTGAACACGTAGGGGTAGCTGGGCAGGTCGAACACCAGCATCACCATGCCCTTGATGCCCGGCGCGATGCGGAAGGCATCGCTCGAATGCCGCAGGTGGTGCAGGAAGTCGCGGTAGAACATGTTCTTGCCCTGCTTCTGCAGGCCGAGCGCGTTGTACAGCTCGGAGCGCGGCTTGCGCGGCATCAGGCTGCGCAGGAAGGTGATATAGGCGCTGGGCACCTCCATGTCAACCATGAAGTACGCGCGCGCGAAGCTGAACAGGATCAGCAGTTCGTCTTCTTCGAACATCGCGGTGTCGATCGCCAGCCGGCCGCCGGCCGTGTGCAGGATCGCCAGCGCGAACGGCACCTCGGTGAAGCCGTTGACCATCTTGCCCACCGCGTAGGCGCCCTTGTTGCGGTAGAACAGCGACGACAGCACCTGCAACTGGAAGTTGGGCCTCAGCGTCCATTGCGCGAACGGCAGGCCGACGTGGCGGTCGAGTGCGGCCAGCACCTGGTCGATGTCGCGCTCCAGGTCCTCGAACTCGCACTGCAGCCGGAAGTTGTGCACCACGCGCAGCAGCGTGGCGCGCATCGTCTCGCGAGTCGGGTAGTAGGAGCGGTAGGTCGGCACGGCCGCCAGCTCGTCGTTCTCGATGTACTCGGTGCTGACCGCCGGACGCACGAAGATGAAGTCGTTGCGGAAGTAGCTGCGGTGCAGCAGCTTGACCGTGACCGAGTTGAAGAAGGTCTCGGCCAGCTCCGGCTGGTGGTGCTCGACCAGCAACCCGATGTAGTGCAGCTTGACCTGCTGCCAGGCGTCGGCCGACAGCGTGGCGACGTCGAACTCGCGCTGCAGCCTCTCGCCGGCCTCGGCCACGCGCTTGTCGTAGAACTCGATGCGCTCGCGCTGCGCACGCTGCTGGCCATGCCAGTCGGCCGCTTCGAAGCGCTGCTGGGCTGCGGCACTGGCCTCGCGGAACAGCCTGTAGTGACGGTTGAAGCCATCGAGCATGGCCTGCGCCACGTCGAAGGCACGGGTGTCCGTCAGGCGGTGCGGAAACATGTCAGTCGCTGTCGTCGGACTGCGGCGCGCGCGGGTAGCGCTTGATCGCCGCGGCGAAGACCTGCACCACGGCGTCGGGCCGGTCCATCGTCACGTCCAGGTTCTTCAGCAAACCGTCCTTCAGACCATAGACCCAGCCGTGCACAGCGAGCGGCTGGCCACGGTCCCAGGCGTCCTGCACCACCGTGGACAACGCGACGTTGCCGACCTGTTCGATGACGTTCATCTCGCACAGGGTGTCCTCCTGCTGCGGCGGCGGCAGGTGTTCCAGGCGCTTGCGGTGGCGCAGGCGCACGTCCTGGATGTGGCGCAGCCAGTTGTCGGCCAGGCCGACCCGGGTGCCGTGCAGCGCAGCGCGCACGCCCGCGCAGCCGTGGTGGCCGACGACCATGATGTGCTGCACCTTCAGGTGTTCGACCGCGAACTGGATCGTCGACAGCGCGTTCAGGTCCGAGTGCACCACCACGTTGGCCACATTGCGGTGCACGAACACCTCGCCCGGGTCGAGCCCGGTGATCTCGTTCGCGGGCACGCGGCTGTCGGCACAGCCGATCCACATGTAGCGTGGGTTCTGCTGCTGCGCCAGCCGGGTGAAGAAGCCCGGCTCGCGCTCATGCATGCGTCGTGCCCAGAGACGGTTGTTGGCGAACAGGGCGTCGATATCGGGATCCATCGCGCAAGTGTATGCAACGCGGCGACTTGCCCGCCTGGCGACGGCGCTGGGTAGACTGCTGGCCTTCCCGTTCGAAGCGCACCATGGCCAACCTTCTCGAGAGTGAACTGCACTACCCATTCGGCGATACCCTGCCCGGGCTGGGATGCAGCGTCGAAGTGGCCGAAGGCATCCGCTGGGTGCGCATGCGCCTGCCCTTCGCGCTGGACCACATCAACCTGTGGCTGCTGCGCGACCATGAGGACGGGCCCGGTGGAGGTCGCGAGGGCTGGACGCTGGTCGACTGCGGCATCGACGACGACCGCACGCGCTCGGCCTGGGAGCAGGTCTTCGCCACCGAACTGCAGGGCCTGCCGGTGCTGCGCGTCATCTGCACGCACATGCACCCCGACCACATCGGCCTGGCGCACTGGCTGACGGCGCGTTGGCAATGCCGCCTCTGGATCAGCGCCACCGACTGGAATGCTGCGCGCGTGGCCAGCACGGCCATCGGCGACGCGCACAGCGGCCACGGCGCGGCCGACTTCTACGCGCTGCACGGCCTCGAGGACCCGGTGGCTCTGGCCGAGGTGCGCGCGCGCTCCAACCTCTACGCCAGCATGGTGCGGCAGGTGCCGGAGCAGTTCCGCCGGCTGCTGCACGGAATGCGGTTGCGCATCGGTGCGCATGAATGGCAGTGCATCGCCGGCTACGGCCACGCGCCGGAGCACATCGCGCTGTTCTGCCCGGCGCTTCAGGTGCTGATCTCCGGCGACATGGTGCTGCCGCGCATTTCCACCAATATCAGTGTCTACGACACCGAGCCCGAGGCGAACCCCTTGCCGCTGTACCTGGAGTCGATCCGCGCGATGCGTGTGCTTCCGGACACTGCCTTGGTGCTGCCGTCGCACGGCAAACCCTTCACTGGCCTGCACCGGCGCATCGAGCAGCTGCTGACGCACCACGACGAGCGCTGTGCCGAAGTGCTGCAGGCCTGCGCCGACGGTCCACGCAGTGCGGCCGACCTGCTGCCGGTACTTTTCAAGCGCGAGCTGGACATGCACCAGACCACCTTCGCGCTGGGCGAGGCCGTCGCCCATGTGCATGCGCTGCAGTCCACCGGACGACTGCGGCAGGCGGTTTCCAGTGACAGTGTGCTGCGCTACGCCACGGACTGAGAGTGCGATAGGCCGCTCAGAGTAGCGGCACCTGGCCGTCGCGCAGCGCCAGACGCGATTGCTCGTAGTCGGGCAGCACCGAGCGCACCACGTCCCAGAAGGCCGGGCTGTGGTTCATCTCGCGCAGATGGGCCAGTTCATGCGTCACGACGTAGTCGATGACCGGCAGGCCGAAGTGCACCAGCCGCCAGTTCAGCCGGATCGAGCCGTCGGCATTGGCACTGCCCCAGCGCGTGGCTGCCGAGCTCAGAGCCAGGCGGCGCACGCGCACGTTCAGCCGCACGGCGAAGACCGCGCAGCGCTCCTCGAAGATCCGCCGTGCCTGCCGCTGCAGCCAGCTCTGCACCAGGTCGCGGATCTGTTCGGGCGTGGCGGTCTGCGGCAGGCCCACGCGCAGCATCCGGCGTGGCACGCCCGGCAAGGCGTCGGCGCCGTTGTCCAGCATCGCGCCGACGGTACGCACATCGAGTACGAGAATCACTGGCTCGCCCAGGAACGGCAGCTCGGTGCCGTCGCGCCAGTCGATGCGCGCCGACTGCAGCCTCAGGGCGCGCTCACGCTGCTCGCGCAGCTTGCGCAGTATCCAGCCACGCTTGTCCTGCAGCGCGCTGTCCACTTCCCTGACGCCCACCCAGCGCGGCACGCTGACCGACAAGCCTTCGGGCCCGACGACGAAGCCGATGCTGCGGCGGCGCGCGCGGCGCATCTCGTAGCCCACCAGGTGCCCGTCCAGGCGCACGTCGCGCTGAGCACGCGGGTGCCTGAAGACCTCCCCGGCCAGGGCCTCGCGCGCTGCCGTCGCTGCGGGCAGCACTGGAGCGATCGCGCTTGCGGACGGCGGCACTTCAGTCGGCAGCGGCTCCGGCTCATCGAACAGCGAGCGCTGCAGCAGGGTCCAAGGAGTGGTCCAGCGCGACATGGGCCGCGATTCTATTCAGGTGTAGGCGTGCGGGTCGATGCGGCGCATCTCGGCCTCGATCCAGGTCTCGAGCTCGCGCATCAGCTCGTCGGGCGCGCGACCTTGCACCGCGATCGGCTGGCCGACGGAGATGTCGATCACGCCCGGACGCAGCAGGAAGCTCTTGCGCGGCCAGCAACGCGCCGAGGCCACGGCGATCGGCACGATCGGCGTGCCGGTGACGATGGCCAGCCGCGCCGCGCCCGACTTGTACTGCCCTTGCTGCCCGCGCGCGCTGCGCGTGCCTTCGGGAAACATGATGACCCAGTTGCCCTGCGCCATGAATTGGCGGCCCTGCTCGGCCACCTTGTTCCAGGCCTCGGTGCGCTTGCTGCGGTCGATGTGGATCATGTCGAGCTTGCCCATCGCCCAACCGAAGAAGGGAATCAGCAGCAGCTCCTTCTTGAACACATAGCACAGCGGATGTGACATCAGCACCGGGTAGGCGAAAGTCTCCCAGGTGGACTGGTGCTTCGACGCCAGCAGCACCGCGCGCAGGCCTTCCTGCGCGGTGGGCAGGTTTTCCATGCCCTGCACCCGATGGCGCACACCGCAGATGGCGCGCGCTCCCCAGATCACCAGGCGCAGCCAGAACACGCACATCCAGTACAGCGGCGTGCCCTTGATGAAGAACGAGGCCAGCACCACCGCCGTGGCCACCGGCACCACGGTGACCAGCATCCACAGCAGGAACAGCGCCGAGCGCAGCGCCGACAGAACGATCATGCCGACAGGCTCGTACACCGCGCGCCTCCGCGCCGCGCATCGAGCGGCCGCCGCGGAACCGGCATCGCCGGGCCACTGGCGGTGCCCGGTGACTTGCATGGCGCCAGGCGCTCGACAGCCACTCGCGTGCGCGCAGGCGCTCGCTTGGTGCAGTCTCGCCCCCCTCGGGGGGCTGAGCCCGGACAGCAAAGGTCCGGGGGACCTTTCGTGCCTGGCGAAGTGCCGGACGTCTTCGGCCGGCGCGGCCTGCAAGGCCGCCGCAGGCGCTTCGGGGGGGTCAAGTCAATCCTCCGGACTGCGAATCGCGCAGGTGCTCGCGTTCCAGCAGGTGCGTGGCCAGTTCGCCTAGGTCCTGGTGCACGACGGTGCCCGGTACTTGGGCAATGAGCTCGGCCACCTCGGCGGCGCTGAGCTTCGCCGCGCGGCCGCTGCGCACCAAATGGGGCTCGCAGCCGGCGGCCTGTGCGGCCTGCAGGTCGCGCAGCGTGTCGCCGACCATCGGCACCTGCCGCAGGTCGACGCCGTAGCGCCGCCCGATGTCCAGCGCCATGCCAGGCAGCGGCTTGCGGCAGTCGCACTCGTCCTCGGGCGTGTGCGGACAGAAGAACACCGCGTCGATGCGCCCACCCAGGGCCTGCAGGCTGCGCAGCATGTGGGCATGGACCGCGTTCACCGTGGACATGTCGATCATGCCGCGGCCGATGCCAGACTGGTTGGTGGACACCACCGCATGCCAGCCGGCATGGTTGAGACGCGACACGGCCTCCAGCGCGCCGGGCACCGCCACCCATTCCTCGGGCGCCTTGATGTGGTCCTCGCGGAATTCGTTGAGGATGCCGTCGCGGCCCAGGATGATCAGCTTCGGGATCGGCTGCATGGTGCTTGCCTAGGCAGCCAGTTTGGACAGGTCGGCCACGCGGTTCATCGCCGCGTGCAGCTGGTTCAGCAGCGCCAGACGGTTGGCACGCAACGCCGGGTCCTCGGCATTGACCATGACCTTGTCGAAGAAGTCGTCCACCGGCGCCTTCAGTGCGGCCAGGGCCTGCAGCGAGCCGGCCAAGTCGCCGGCGTCGAAGGCGGCATCGGCGCGAAGCGACACACCTTGCAGCGCTGCGTGCAGTGCCGTCTCGGCCGGGTCGCCGAACAAGGCAGCCTGCACCGCAACCGGCGCCACGCCGTCGGACTTCTTCAGGATGTTGCCCACACGCTTGTTGGCCGCAGCCAGCGCCGGCGCCTCGGGCAGCGCGGCGAACTGGCGCAGCGCGGCCAGCCGCGCCGGCAGGTCGGCCCATCGCTCCGGTCGCAATTCGAGCACCGCATCGACTTGCTGCGCGCTGTGGCCCTGCTCGCGCAGGTAGCCCACCAGCCGCTCGCGCAGGAACAGCGCCAGTTCGGCCTGGGCCTGGCCGTGTTGCGGGCCGAAGGCCTTGAAGGCCAGCAGCACCAGCGCCTCGGTGTCCAGCGGCAAGGCGCGCTCGATCAGCATGCGGATCACGCCCAGCGCATGGCGGCGCAGCGCGAACGGGTCCTTGTCGCCGCTGGGAAGCTGGCCAATGCCGAACAGGCCGGCCAGCGTCTCCAGCTTGTCGGCCAGTGCCACCGCCACGCCGGCCTGCCGACGCGGCAACTCGTCGCCGGCAAAGCGCGGCTTGTAGTGGTCTTCGATGGCAAAGGCCACGTCCTCGGTCTCGCCATCGTGGCGCGCGTAGTAGCCGCCCATGATGCCCTGCAGCTCGGGAAATTCGCCCACCATGTCGCTCACCAGGTCGGCCTTGGCCAGCAGTGCGGCGCGGTCGGCGCTGGCCGCCAGCGCCGCGCCGCCGAGCTGTTCGCCGATGGCGCGGGCCAGCGTACGCACGCGCTCGACGCGCTCACCCTGCGTGCCGAGCTTGCCGTGATAGACCACCTTGGCCAGCGCCTGCACGCGCGATTCGAGCGACTTCTTGCGGTCCTGGTCGAAGAAGAACTTGGCATCGGCCAGGCGCGGGCGCACCACGCGCTGGTTGCCTTCGACGATGCGGCTGGCGTCCGTCGGACGGATATTGCTGACCACCAGGAAGTGCTTCGTCAGCCGGCCCTCGGCATCGACCAGCGGGAAGTACTTCTGATTGGCCTTCATCGTCAGGATCAGGCACTCGCTGGGCACGTCCAGGAACTGCGCATCGAACTGGCAGGCCAGCACGTTGGGCCGCTCGACCAGGCCGGTGACCTCGTCGAGCAGGGCCTGGTCGTCGATCGGACGCAGGCCAAGCGCGGCGGCGGCGGCCTGCAACTGGCGCACGATCTCGGCGCGGCGTTCGGCAAAGCCAGTGATCACTGCGCCGTCGTCGCGCAGCTGCTGCGCATAGCTGTCAGCATCGCGCAGCACGATCGGCGACATCGCCGCCTCGAAGCGATGGCCATGGGTGACGCGGTGCGCGTCCAGGCCAAGCACCGCCACGGGCACCACGTCGTCGCCGTGCAGCGCCACCAGGCCATGCGCCGGGCGCACGAAATTCACGCTCGACCAGCCGTCGGCCAGCTGGTAGCTCATGACCTTGGGGATCGGCAGCTTGGCCAATGCCTCGTCCAGAGCCTTCTGCAGGCCTTCGGCCAGCGTCGCGCCAGCGATTCGGCTGTCGAAGAACAGCGCCTCGGCCTTGCCGTCGAGTTGGCGCTTGAGTTGCGCCAACGGCACGTCGGCGGCGCCGATGGCGACCAGCTTCTTCAGCAGCGCCTGTGTCGGCTGGCCGCCGGCATCCAGCGCCACCGACACCGGCATCAGCTTCTGCAGCAGTTGCCGGTCGGCCGCTTTGCGTGCCACACCGCCGATGTGCGCCGCCAGTCGGCGCGGCGAGGCGTAGGCGGTAACCGGTGCATCGGCCGCGGCCAGGCCCTGCGCCTTGAGCGAATCGCACAGCAGCGCAGCAAACGCCTCGCCCAACTTCTTCAACGCCTTGGGCGGCAACTCCTCGACGAAGAGTTCGACCAGCAGGTTCTTGGTGCTCATGCTCAGGCCGCCTTCTTCGTCAGCTGCGCAGTCACCTCGTCGGCCCACTTGCGCGGCGCCATCGGAAAGCCCAGGCGGGCACGGCTGTCCAGGTAACTCTGCGCGACGGCGCGTGCCAGGTTGCGGATGCGGCCGATGTAGGCGGCACGCTCGGTGACGCTGATGGCGCCGCGCGCGTCCAGCAGGTTGAAGGTGTGCGCGGCCTTCAGCAGCTGCTCGTAGGCCGGCAGCGCCAGCTGGTGGTCCATCAGGTGCTTGCTCTGCCGCTCGTGCGCGCCGAAGGCGTGCAACAGGAACTCGACATCGCTGTGCTCGAAGTTGTAGGCACTTTGCTCGACCTCGTTCTGGTGGTAGACGTCGCGATAGCTGATGCCCGGCGCCCATTGCAGGTCGAACAGGCTTTCCACGCCCTGGATGTACATCGCCAGCCGTTCCAGGCCGTAGGTGATCTCGCCGGTGATCGGCTTGCAGTCAATGCCGCCCACCTGCTGGAAGTAGGTGAACTGCGTGACTTCCATGCCGTTGAGCCAGACCTCCCAGCCCAGGCCCCAGCAGCCGAGCGTGGGGTTCTCCCAGTCATCCTCGACGAAACGCACGTCGTTGCGCTTCAGGTCGAAGCCCAGCGCTTCGAGGGAGCCGAGGTAAAGCTCCAGGATGTTGGCCGGCGCCGGCTTCAGCACCACCTGGTATTGGTAGTAGTGCTGCAGGCGGTTCGGGTTCTCGCCGTAGCGGCCGTCCTTGGGCCGACGGCTGGGCTGCACGTAGGCCGCCTTCCAGGGCTCGGGGCCCAGCGCGCGCAGGAAGGTGGCGGTGTGGCTGGTGCCAGCGCCGACTTCCATGTCGTAGGGCTGCAGCAGTGCGCAGCCCTGGCGGTCCCAGTAGTCCTGGAGCGTGAGGATGATCTGCTGGAAGCTGCGCATCGGTGGAGGCTTTGGGATTCGGCGTAAACCCCTGATTCTACGAAGCGCCCCTCGCGCTAGGCTGTGCGCCTGAACTGGGAGGAACAACGATGCACGATTTGCTGATCGCCGGTGCCACCGTGGTCGACGGCACGGGCGCCGCTGCGGTGACGGCCGACGTCGCCGTCAAGGACGGCCGCATCGTCGAGATGGGCCGCATCACTGGCGCAGCGCACGAGCGCATCGACGCCGCCGGCGCCTGGCTCACCCCCGGCTTTGTCGACATCCACACCCACTACGATGGCCAGGCCAGCTGGGACGAGACCTTCTCGCCCAGCATCCACCATGGCGTGACCACGCTGATGATGGGAAACTGCGGCGTCGGCTTCGCGCCGCTGCGCAAGGGGCCCAAGCCCAAGGCGGTGGCCGACCTGATCGACCTGATGGAAGGCGTCGAGGACATTCCCGGCGTGGCGCTGGCCGAAGGCGTGCGCTTCGACTGGGAGAGTTTCCCGCAGTACATGGACGCGCTGGAGCGCATGCCGCACAGCCTGGACTTCCTGGTGCAGGTGCCGCACGACCCGGTGCGCATGGCGGTGATGGGCGAACGTGCGCTGGCCGGCGCGGCCGCCACGGCCGAGGACGTGTCGGCCATGCGCGCGCTGGTGCGCGAGGCGCTGCAAGCCGGCGCGGCCGGCTTTTCGACCGGGCGCAGCGACAACCACCGCACGGCGTCGGGCAAGGACACACCCGCCTGCGAGGCCGAAGCGGCGGAGCTGACAGGCATCGTGGGCGCCTTCGACGGGCTGCAGCACGGCGTGGTGCAGGTGGTCAGCGATTTCGACCTGATGCGCGGGCCGCAACGCTTCGACGCCGAGTTCGACCTGGTCGAGCAGCTGGCGCAGGCCAGCGGCCGGCCGCTGTCGATGACCTGGCTGCAGCGTGACCCGGGCGGCGAGCAGTGGAAGCAGGTGCAGGCCCGCGTCGAGGCCGGCGTGGCCGCCGGGCTGCCGCTGTACCTGCAGACTGCGGCGCGCGGCATCGGCGTGATCAACGGTCTGGATGCCAGCTTCCACCCCTTCATCGGCTTTGCCGGCTACAAGGAGATTGCCGCCCTGCCGCTGGCGCAGCGCGCGGCGGCGCTGCGCGAGCCGGCGCGCAAGGCGCTGATCCTGTCGCAGAAGTCGGAGCCTCTGGCCGGCGACGGCACGCCGGTGCCGCCGCTGGTGGACATCCTGCTGGCGCGCATCGAGCTGATCAGCGGCCGCATGTTCCCGCTGTGCACGGCGCAGCAGCCGATCCCCGACTACGAGCCCGACGTGCGCAAGAGCTTCCTGGTGCAGGCGCGGCAGCGCGGCGTCAGTGCACTGGAGGTGCTGTACGACTACCTGGCCGAAGGCGACGGCGGCAACCTGATCTATTTCCCGATCTTCAACTACAACGACGGCTCGCTCGACGTGGTGCACCAGATGCTGCAGCATCCGCGTGCGCTGTTCGCGCTGAGCGATTCGGGCGCCCACGTGGGCACGGTGTGCGATGCCAGCTTCACCACCTTCATGCTCACGCACTGGGTGCGCGACCGCGCGAAAGAGCGCCTGGGCCTGGAGCGCGCGGTCGAGATGCTGAGCGGCCGCAACGCCCGCTACCTGGGGTTGCAGGACCGCGGCGTGATCGCGCCAGGGCGGCGGGCCGACCTGAACCTGATCGACCCGCAGCGCCTGAGCGTGGGCATGCCGCGACTGGTGCGCGACCTGCCTGCCGGCGGCCGACGCTTCCTGCAGCGGGGCGAAGGCTACCTGGGCACCTGGGTGGCTGGCACCTGCGTGCAGCGCGACGGCCAGGTCACCGAGGCGCGCCCGGGTGCGCTGGTGCGCGCGGGACGCTGAGGCACAGTCCGATCACCGCGCCGGCCAGCGCCAGCCAGGGCCAAAGGCCGAAACGCGAGCTCCACCAGGCGAAGGGCGTCAGGCCTTCCCGACCCTGTACCCGGCCGTCGAGTACGCCCTGGGTGAAGGGTGGCAACTGAGCGACCACCTGGGCACGGTGGTCGATGATCGCGGTGGCGCCGGTGTTGGTGGCGCGCAGCATCGGACGCTGGAATTCCAGTGTGCGCATGCGCGAGATGTTCAGGTGCTGGTCCACCGCGATCGTGTCGCCGAACCAGCCGATGTTGCTGACGTTGGCAAAGATCGTCGGCGCGCTGGCCGGGTCGACGAAACGCCTCGCCAGCTCGGCGCCGAACAGGTCCTCGTAGCAGATGTTGGGCGCGACGCGCTCGCGGCCGACACTGAAGGACGGCGCGTTCTGCGGCCCGCGCGCAAAGTCGCCCAGCGGGATGTTCATCAGCTGCGTGAACCAGCGAAAGCCCGTCGGGATGAACTCGCCGAAGGGCACCAGATGCACCTTGTCGTAGCGGTACGGTGTGCCGCCGCGGCTGGCGGCCGACAGGCCGACCACCGAGTTGGCATAACCGCTTTGGTAGTCACCCAGCGGCACGCCGATCAGCGCGGCCTGGGATGAGTTCTCGAAGCGCGCACGCAGCGCGGGCCAGTAGTCGGGCACCAGCTCGGCCAGTTGCTCGGGCAACAGCGGCACGGCCGTCTCCGGCGCCACCACCAGATCTCCACCGGCGCCCTGCAGTGCCTGCGCCACCCAGGCCAGCGCCAGGGGCACGTGCTGCATCGAGAACTTCTCGTCCTGCGGCACGTTGCCCTGCAGCAGCGTGACGCTGAGCTCGCCGCTGGGCGAACTGAACTCGCGTGGGCCCACGGCCGCCGACAGCGCCGGCACAGCCAGCGCGACCGCCAGCGCACCCAGGGCCTGGCGCGGCCGCGCCCGGCGATGCCAGGCGACGGCCAGCAGCGCAGCCAAGGCCGCGCCGAGCGTGCCGATGCCGCTGACGCCGACCCAGGGCGCCCAGGCGGCGAGCGGGCCATCGATCTGCGCATAGCCGCTGGCCAACCAAGGGAAACCAGTGAAGATTACCGTGCGCGCCAGTTCGGCCAGCAGCCACAGCACGGCAAACAGCATGACGTCGAGCAGCACGCGGCCGCGGCGCCAACGCGCGAACAACGCCATTGCCAGTGCCAGGTACAGCGCAAGGCCCATGCACAGCAGCGCCACGGCCAGCACCGCCAGCCAGGCTGGCAGACCACCGTAGCGGTGCAGGCTGATGAACAGCCACCACACGCCCGCGCCCAGCCAGGCGCTGCCGAACAACCAGCCGAGCAGCGCGGCGCGGCGCGACGCGGCCTGCCACACCAGCGCTGCCAGCACCGCCACGCACAGCAGCGGCAGCCACCACAGCGCGGTATGGACGAAGGCCAGGGTCTGCAGGGCGCCCAGGAGCGCCGCGGCCAGAACCTGCGGCGCCGGTGCCCGCTCGGCGCCGTTCAAGCGCCGTCGCTCGACGGCCGCTTGCCGGGCACCCGCGCCACGCGGAACCAGCGCACCGCGCCACCGCGCGCCAGCATCACCGCGAAGCGCAGGCCGCCGAGCTCGACCGTCTCGCCGCGGCGCGGCACACGGCCCAGCTCGTGCGCGACCAGGCCGCCGATGGTCTCGAAGTCGGTCTCGGGCAGGTGCAGGCCGAAGGCCTCGTTGACCGAGGCGATGGAGGTGTCGCCAGCCACCCGGTGCGTGCCGTCGGCCAGGGTGTAGACGCCGCTCTCTTCGTCGTGGTCATCGAACTCGTCTTCGATCTCGCCGACGATCTCTTCCAGCACATCCTCGATGGTGATCAGCCCGGCGGTCTGGCCGAATTCGTCGATGACGATGGCCAGGTGGTTGCGGTTGGAGCGGAAATCGCGCAGCAGCTCGTTCAGGCGTTTGGACTCGGGCACGAACACCGCCGGACGCAGCAGCGTGCGCAGGTTCAGCTCGGGCGCTCGCTGCAGCTTCAGCAGGTCCTTGGCCATCAAGATGCCGATGATGTTGTCGCGCCGGCCGTCGTACACCGGAAAGCGTGAGTGCCCGGTCTCGATGACCACGCCCAGCAACTCCTCGTACGGTGCGTCGATGTCCAGCAGGTCCATGCGCGGTGCCGCCACCATCACGTCGCCGGCAGTCATGTCGGCCATGCGCAGCACGCCTTCGAGCATCTGCCGGGATTCGGGCTCGATCAACTCGCGCTGCTCGGCATCGGCCAGCGTGGCGATCAACTCCGCCCGCGAATCGGGGCCCGGCGAGATGAACTCGATCAGTCGGTGAAACAGGGAGCGCTTGTCCTCGGTGGGACGCAGGTGCCGCGCGGGCTGGGGGTCTGACAACTTGGGAGCAGCAAAGTGGCGCTACGCGAAGAATACCGCAGTGGCCGGCGGCCTAAGCGCACGCAGCACCGGCCCTTGAACTTGGACACAATGGCCGCATCTCATTTCGTTACTCTCATGAACCACCACCGTAGCAAGGCACGCTCATGTCACAAGGCCTGATTCCCGCGACCATCCTCACCGGCTTTCTCGGCGCCGGCAAGACCACCTTGCTCAAGCGCGTGCTCAGCGAGTCGCACGGCCAGAAGATCGCCGTCATCGAGAACGAATTCGGCTCGGAGAACATCGACAACGACATCCTGGTGCAGGACAGCCGCGAGGAGATCATCCAGTTGAACAACGGCTGCGTGTGCTGCTCGATCCGCGAGGACCTGCGCACCACACTGTCCGAACTGGCAGAGAAGAAGCGCAAGGGTGAACTCGATTTCGACCGCGTCGTCATCGAAACCACCGGGTTGGCCGACCCCGGCCCGGTGGCGCAGACTTTCTTCATGGACGACGAGATCGCGGAAAGCTACCTGCTCGACTCGATCCTGACGCTGGTGGATGCCAAGCACGGCGACAGCCAGCTCGACCTGCGCCAGGAAGCCCGCCGCCAGGTGGGTTTTGCCGACCAGATCTTCATCAGCAAGTCCGACCTGGTGGCCAAGGACGAGGTCGAGGCCCTGGTTCACCGCCTGAAGCACATGAACCCGCGCGCCCCGCAGCGGCAGGTGCACTTCGGCGAGGTGCCGATCGCTGAAGTCTTCGACCTGCGCGGCTTCAACCTGAACGCCAAGCTGGACATCGATCCGGAGTTCCTGAAGGCCGACGGCGGGCACGAGACGCACGATCACGACCATGACCACGAACATGGCGAGCATTGCGACCACCCGCACCACCATCACCACGACGACGACGTCAAGTCCTTCGTGTTCCATGCAGACCGGCCTCTGAACCCGGCCAAGCTGGAGGACTTTCTCGGTGCGATCGTGCAGGTCTACGGCCCGAAGATGCTGCGCTACAAGGGCGTGCTGCACATGCAGGGCAGCGACCGCAAGGTCATCTTCCAGGGCGTGCACCAGCTGATGGGCAGCGACCTGGGTCCAAAGTGGGCGCCCGGCGAAAAGAAGGCCAGCAAGATGGTCTTCATCGGCATCGATCTGCCCAGGGACATCCTGCTGCAGGGCCTGGAGCAATGCGTGTCCTGAGCAGCATTTCACGACGCCCCGGCAGGCTCCGCGGCGCCTGCGCGGGCGGGGCCTGAAGCTGGCGCATCATGATGGCTACAATCCGCGCGCTCGAACCCGGTGGCCGGGCCGCTCCGATGGTGCTGCCGCAGGGTTCAAAGAACCTGTTTTCCCGAGAGTTCCGGCAAGGAGACCCCAATTGAACAAGACGCTGGCCAAGAGCGCCGCGACCCCCGCAAAGAAGGTCCCCGCCAAGGTCGCGCCTGCCGGACCCGCCGTGGCGCCGCCGCCGGCCAAGGCGAGCCCGAAGCCCGCGCCGGTGGCCACCAGCAAGCCCGCCGCGCGCTCCTCCAAGGCCCATGCGAGGCCCGAGCCGGCGCCCGCCCCGATCACCAACCGCTTCACCGACCGGTTTGCCCCGGCGCGCGCGCCGGTGCGTGGCCATGATGAACTCGACGTTTTCAAGCCGCTGGCGAAACCCGACCCGAAACTGGCCAACGCCTGGAAGACCAAGGCCGCGCGCGACCTGACCGAAGCCGAGTTGCTGGCCATGCCGGACAGCGAGTACATGAACGAGAAGCAGCGCGAATTCTTCCGGCTGCGCCTGCAGGCCCAGAAGGACGACCTGCTGTCCAACGCCGGCGAGACCACCGAACACCTGCGCGAGGACACCTCGATCGTGCCCGACCCGGCCGACCGCGCCACCATCGAGGAAGAGCATGCGCTCGAGCTGCGCACACGCGACCGCGAGCGCAAGCTGCTGAAGAAGATTGGCCAGTCGCTGGCGCGCGTCGAATCCGGCGACTACGGCTACTGTGACGAGACCGGCGAGCCGATCGGTCTGGCCCGCCTGCTGGCGCGGCCGACGGCCACGCTCTCGCTCGAAGCCCAGCAGCGGCGCGAGATGAAGCAGAAGATGTTCGGCGACTGAACGGCTGCGCATGCCCGCTAAATCCCACTGGGCGCTTTGATGGCGGACAACAAGGACGGCGAGAGCTTCTTCCGCAAGGTGGTCCGCTTCGTGGCCAACCCGGCGACGGATTGGGCCGACCTCGGCACCAAGCAGGACGACACCCGCGAGTTCGACCTTGAGAAGTCCGAACTGAAGGCGATGGTCGAGCGCAAGCGGCGCAACGACTTCGTGCGCAAACGCGAGTTCGACATGCTGCGCAAGGTGCGCCGCGAGGGGCTGTCGCCCGAGCAACTGGCCGCGCTGGGCAGTTCGTCGCGGGTGGACGATTCCGAGGCGCGGCAGTCCGAAAGCGCCAGCGCCCGCCCCGAAGGCGGCGTCAAGGCCAAGATCGACGAGATCGAGCAGCAGATGGTCGGCGGCACGTTTTCCCCGTCAGGGCGCCGCAATTCGGGCTTCTTCAACGCGCCGACAGAGCCGGCGGTGTTGGCTCGATCGGGACTGCCCCCGCCCTCGGCGGGCGTGCCTCTAGACGCGCAGCACGAGGAACTCCCGGCGCTGCCGCCGCTGCCGGACTTGGACATTGCGCCGGTCGATGCCCAGGCGCCTGTCTTCGCCGCGCCCGGCTTGCCGCCACTGGCACCGCTGTCGCTCGCGACCGCCGGCGACACGGGCGAGTTCGAACACCGATTCGGCGTCGAAATCAGCGAAGTGGTGCACGATCCAGATCTGGACGAGGCCGTGATCGCCTTTGCCAACGCCGACTTCAACCAGTGTGAACAGTCGTTGTCCCTGCTCACCGGCGCCGGCGGTGCACGTGCACAGCATGCCGAGACCTGGCTGGTGCTCTTCGATCTGTACCGTGCGACGGGCCAGCAGCAGCGCTTTGAGACACTCGCCAGCGACTATGCACACCAGTTCGGCTGGTCGGCGCCCCAGTGGTTCTCTTTGCCCAAGCTGGTGTCCGATGCTGTGGCCGACGCCCATGCCGATCACACCGGCAGCAGCGCAATCAGTGGCGACGTCGGCTGGGTCTGCCCGGAACTGCTGGACATCGATGCGGTGGCGCGATTGCGCTCGCAGACGCTGCAGATGCCCTTGCCCTGGGTCTTCGACTGGGCGGCGCTTCGCAGCATCGATGCCGAAGCGGCGACGCAACTGTCATCGCTGTTCCGGCACTGGAGCAAGCAGCAGTTGGAGATGCGCTGGATGTCCGGCGAGAACCTGTTCGCCGCGCTGCAAGATGCCGCGCCGACCGGCGTGCGCGATGCCGACCCGGCGTTCTGGCAGGCACGCCTGGATGCGCTGCGCCTGGCCAACCGGGCAGACCAGTTCGACGAGGCGGCGATCGACTACTGCGTGACCTACGAAGTGTCACCGCCTTCGTGGGAGCGCACACGCTGCAACGTGCGCATTGGCGGCTCCAATCTGAATACGCACACGCCGCCGCTGTCCATGGTCAGCCAGGTGTCGACCGGGTTCATGGAATCCGGACTGGTTGACGACACCATCAGCGGCACGCAGGTGGCAAGCATCGAGCTGTCGGGGCAACTGGTCGGCGACATCAGCGCGACGCTGGATCGGCTGAACGCGCAGCTGGGCAAGTCGCAGGTGGTCAACGTGTCGTGCGCCAGGCTGATCCGCGTGGACTTCATTGCGGCAGGTGACCTGCTCAACTGGGTGCTGGTCAAGCGTGGCGAGAACCGGATGGTCCAGTTCGTCGATGCTCATCGCCTGGTCGCGCTGTTCTTCGGCGCCATGGGCATCAACGAACACGCCAAGGTGCAGGTTCGCAAGGTCTGACTTGACCTCGCCCAGGTGCGGGGCGCGACAATCGGCTTGTCCTTTGCCAAAGCGACCCAAGCTCATTGCCCATGCGTGCTTCAGAAACAGCCGTGTTCCACGGCACGACCATCGTCAGCGTGCGCCGTGGCCAGGCCGTGGCCCTGGGTGGCGATGGCCAGGTGACCCTCGGCAACATCGTCGTCAAGTCCAGCGCGCGCAAGGTACGCAAGCTGTATCGTGATCAGGTGCTGGCCGGCTTTGCCGGCGCTACCGCCGACGCCTTCACGTTGTTCGAGCGCTTCGAGTCCAAGTTGGAAAAGCATCAGGGCCACCTGGTGCGCGCAGCCATCGAGCTGACCAAGGACTGGCGCACCGACCGCGTGCTGCGCCGGCTGGAAGCGATGCTGGCGGTGGCCGACCGCGAGGCCTCGCTGATCATCACCGGCAATGGCGACGTGCTCGAACCCGAGCACGGGATCATCGCCATCGGTTCGGGCGGCGCCTATGCGCAGGCCGCGGCGCGCGCGTTGCTGGCACACACCGAGATGGCGCCGGCCGAGATGGTGAAGAAGTCGCTCGAGATTGCCGGCGACATCTGCATCTACACCAACCAGAGCCACGTCATCGAGGTTCTGGAATGAGCCAGATGACGCCACGAGAGATCGTCTCCGAGCTCGACCGCCACATCGTCGGCCAGCACGACGCCAAGCGTGCCGTGGCCATTGCCCTTCGCAACCGCTGGCGGCGCCAGCAGGTGGCCGAGCCGATGCGCGGCGAGATCACGCCGAAGAACATCCTGATGATCGGCCCCACCGGTGTGGGCAAGACCGAGATCGCGCGGCGCCTGGCGCGCCTGGCCGATGCGCCCTTCATCAAGGTGGAGGCCACCAAGTTCACCGAAGTCGGCTATGTCGGCAAGGACGTGGACAGCATCATCCGTGACCTGCTGGAGGTGGCTGTAAAGCAGGAGCGCGAGTTGCAGATGAAGCGCAAGCGCGCGCAGGCCGAGGACGCTGCCGAGGAGCGTGTGCTCGACATACTGGTGGTGCCGCCGCGGGCCGAATTTGGCGTCAGTGCCGCACCCAGCCCGGACAACACGGCTCGTCAGGTGATGCGCAAGCGGTTGCGCGAGGGCCTGCTTTCCGACCGCGAGATCGAGGTCGACCTGGCCGAGGCACGGCCGTCGCTGGAGATCATGGGCCCGCAGGGCATGGAGGAGATGGCCGAACAGTTGAAGGGCCTGTTCTCCAACCTGGGCCCGGGCAAGCGCAAGACACGCAAGCTGAAGATCGGCGATGCGCTGAAGCTGCTGGTCGACGAAGAAGCCGGCAAGCTGGTGAACGACGACGAGATCAAGACCGCGGCACTGGCCAATGCCGAGAACAACGGCATTGTCTTCATCGACGAGATCGACAAGGTGGCCTCGCGCAGCGAACACGGCGGTCCGGAGGTGTCGCGCCAGGGCGTGCAGCGCGACCTGCTGCCGCTGGTCGAAGGCACCTCGGTGAGCACCAAGTACGGCATGGTGAAGACCGACCACATCCTCTTCATCGCCTCGGGTGCCTTCCACCTCGCCAAGCCGAGTGACCTGATTCCCGAACTGCAGGGACGCTTTCCGATCCGTGTGGAGCTGGACTCGCTGAGCGTGGCCGATTTCGAGGCCATCCTGACCAGCACCCATGCCAGTCTGGTCAAGCAGTATCAGGCGCTGCTGGCGACCGAAGGCGTGACGCTGGAGATCACGCCCGAAGGCGTGCGCCGTCTGGCGCAGATTGCCTTCGACGTGAACGAGAGCACCGAGAACATCGGCGCGCGCCGCCTGGCCACGGTGATGGAACACCTGCTCGACGAGGTGAGCTTCGACGCGCCGAACCGCAGCGGGCAGACAGTGGTGGTGGACGCCGCAGCGGTGGACGCGCGGCTGGGCGAGCTGGCGAAGAACGAAGACCTGTCGCGCTACATCCTGTAGCCGGGCCACCTGCGGGTGCAGCGCCAGCGAATCCTGAACGTCTAGCGCCTAAAGCGCCAGCGAGTCCTGAACGTCTGGCGCCTACAGCGCCAGACGGTGCGACTGCATCAGCAGCAGACCTTCGAAGATCAGCGAGTCGACCATCTCGAACGGCAGGTCGGTGATGGCCAGCAGCTTCACCGCGGCGCCGCCGGTGATGAACAGCAGCGGCTCGGCGCCCGTGCGCTGCAGCAGCCGGCGCTGCTGGCGCTCTATGGCGCCGGCGATGGCGTTGGCGCCGCCGCTCATCAGCGCGTCGCTGGTATTGGTGGGAAAGTCGACCACCTCGCCGGTGGGCACCTTGAGCCCGGCGGTGCCCATCTCGAGCGCGCGCAGCATGAGGCCAAAGCCCGGCAGGATGAGGCCTCCCAGGAAACGCCCGGTGGCGTCCAGCGCGTCCACCGTGAC
>Ga0105097_10000178_pt1 | contig 26346 bp, 20 predicted proteins | sample PPLLak12cMay2015_FD_87035 | JGI IMG/M metagenome (GOLD analysis project Ga0105097, IMG submission 87035) | Freshwater sediment microbial communities from Prairie Pothole Lake near Jamestown, North Dakota, USA - PPLs Lake P7 Core (1) Depth... | ecosystem: Environmental > Aquatic > Freshwater >...
GCCAGACGACTGGCCTCCTGACGCAGCGCCTGGGCAGCATGCTCATTATCGGCAACAATCCCACCGTAAACGCAAAAGGGTAGAGACGACAGCGTGTTGCCAAATAATGCGCTTTTGACCTGCGCGAGAGGCAGGATACCAACGATGACACCCTCATCCTCGGCGTAGAGAAAATGGGTGTTGTGCCCGAAGGCTGATTCCAACACGGTTTTCCAACCTGCCCTGTGGAAAAAGGTCGCGGTAGCGGCGCGCTGCACATAAGCATCCCAACGATCCATTGCCCGCGGATCAAGGGATTTGACAACCAACGTCACGACTGCCTCTCCCGGGGTAAAAATATCTCGTCCATACGTCCCCAGCGAAAATCCGCGAGCAGCCGCTCCAGGCGAGCATAGGTTCGATTCAGGTTGAGGTAATGCCGAAACCGGGTCTTCAGCCCAAGGCCCTGGGGCCGCGGCTGACGCGGATCGATTTCCCAGGGGTGAAAATAGAAAATCCCCGCCTGACCATCGAGCTCGTTCACCCGCGCCAACGCCCAACGCGAGAAGGGATAGGGGAACAACCTGAACCAACCTCCACCACCGCAATTAATATTGCGGCCCGCCAACGCCACGGTGGTTATGGGTATCTCAAGGAGACGACCACCGGCTGCATCAAAGGCAAATCGTGGCGCGCCTGGAATACCATACAGGTCATGCCGTATCGGGACGATACTGGAACTATAGCGGTGTCCGGCGTCTGCCAGTTGCTCCCATGCCCAGGCTTCACTGGCCCCGATAGAGTAACTGGCGGCCCGGTAACCCAACACCGGCTCACCGCTGATATCCTGCAACAACTTGCGGGTGCGCTCGATGTCCTTGCGAAACTCATCGGGCGTCTGTGTATTGACACGCACGTGGTCCCAGCCGTGGCTGGCAATCTCGTGCCCTTCACTGACAATTCTCTTAATCAGATCCGGATAGCGCTCAGCCACCCAACCCAGGGTAAAAAACGTTCCTCGCACCTGATGCGCAGCAAATAAATCGAGGATGCGAAGCGTATTATCCTGTACCCGTAAGGGCCAAGTTGGCCATTGCGCTTTATCGACATACCGTTCAAAAGCCGATACCTGGAAGTAGTCCTCCACATCCACCGTCATAGCATTGACGACAGGTGCACTACCGCGAGTTAGGGCCTGGGCATGCATCAGTGGCGTTTCGCCGCCCATTGATTAATGACCCGGACAATACGCTGGGCCGCCTTGCCATCCCACAAATCAGGCACCCGGCCGACCTTGCCGCCAGTTTTCATGACATCCTCATGGCAGGCCAGAATCTGGTCTACATCGGTGCCGGCCACAGTATTGGTACCCTGGCTTACCGTGATAGGACGCTCGGTATTCTCACGCAATGTAATGCAGGGAACACCCAGGGCGGTTGTTTCTTCCTGGATGCCGCCAGAATCAGTGAGAACGAGACGTGCATCCTTCATCAGACCTAACATTTCCAGATAGCCCTGGGGTGGTATCGTGGTAATCGCAGAGTCCATCAACAGGTCCTCCAATCCAGCGGCGGCTATGCGTGATGCCGTGCGTGGATGGATGGGAAACAACAACGGTGTGCGCTGGCTGATTTGTCCCAGCACCTTGAGCAATCTGGCGAGTACCGCCGCGTCGTCTACATTGGACGGCCGGTGCAGGGTCACCAAACCATAATCGTCGCCCACAGCCGATGCATCAAAAGCGTTGAGTTTGGCCAAGGTGGAGTGCGAAGGTATCGCATCGTTGAGATTGTAGCGCAAGGTATCAATCATTACGTTACCTACAAAATGAACTTTATCGGCGGCAATTCCCTCCCGCGTCAGGTTATCCAGTGCGCTTGCTTCCGTGGTAAAGAGCAGTTCGGACAGCTGGTCCGTTAGTATGCGGTTAATTTCCTCGGGCATGGTCCGATCACCGCTACGCAGTCCAGCCTCGACATGAATGACCGGGATATTTTTCTTCACTGCTACCAACGCACAGGCAATGGTGGAATTGACATCCCCTACTACCAGTACGGCAAGTGGAGGCTCTTCGTCCAGCACCGGCTCGAAACTCTTCATGATATCAGCGGTCTGCTGGGCGTGCGTTCCCGAGCCAACCCCCAGGTCAACATCGGGCTCCGGGATATGCAACTGGTCGAAAAAGGCGTGTTTCATCGCCGCATCGTAGTGTTGCCCCGTGTGCAACAGTCTGGCGGATAACGCAGAATCAGACTGAGCGAAGGCCCGCATGATGGGCGCAATCTTCATGAAATTTGGTCGGGCGCCAACAATGCAAAGAATCTGTCCGGACCGCACTAATGCGCCCATTGTGTAATCCCCTAAAGGCTATAGTCGACCGTCGCTCTGACTCTATTTTCCTGGTATTCGTTAAATGAGTCATCCGACCGCTGATCTATGTACTGGTAACCGAGGGACAGGTTCATTCGCTGACTCAACTGCCGTCCTACCTGGACAGTGGTAGTCCAGCTTTCGGCAGGAGTCGAAGGCCCTATATTCGAAACGCCGAAAAATCCATCCGGTTCATCTTCACTCCAGGCAGTCGTGCCGGTCAAGGTATAGACTCTTGAAATCCTGGGACTGACGCTGATAGAGAATCCTCTGTACACTGATGTTTCGCCGTTGTCCTCCTGGAGTTGATTGGAATAATTTCCTGAAGCACCGAGGGTGGCGCGACGCCCGCTATAGGTATAGCCGAGGTTGAAACGCTCCTCAATAATGGCGCTCTGGGTATTCAAGGATGAGTTGAAACCGAAATCAGGGTCGACCAAATTGTCCTCAGTGCGAATGTCGCGTGCAAAGGTAATATCCTTTTTGTAAGATGCCGTAAATACGCTACGCCTGTATGTATGCGAAATATTGAGATTCGGCGTCTTGCCAAAAAAGCGATCACCCATCCCGACACTCACGCTGGTACGTGGTGAAGGCGTCCAGTTCACGCCAAAGTTCCACGCATTACCACCCGTGTTTGCATCATTGAAAGTCTGGTAGTCATTCCACTCCCAACCGTAGGTGCCGGTGAGCTGCCAACGGCGATCAAGCCGGTAACCCATATTCAATCCGGCTGATTTCAATTCGGTATCCTGACGCGGCACCACAGCGCGACTATTGCCATCGGTCACCAGGACGAATTCGGGGTCGTCGTATTGGATTTTTCGATAATTACCCCGCCACTGCCAAGATATCTGCGACGATTTATCATTGGTCAGAGTAGCCACCAATGCATCGCTGGTGCTGTTACTAACTGCATCGGACGAATTGAGTATCTCATCGTAGGTATATTGCAGGTTAGCCGTGGATGTATTCTTCAAGCGCCTGTTTAACACTGGGCTAATCGAATAACGGTAAAAGTTATTGGTGTTACCGTTGCCGCTATAAGCGTCACCTCCTGCTCCCCGATAGGGTGAGACCTCGTTCTGCGCGGCCCTGCCGGTTACATTGACCTTGAGCAAGTTATCTACCAGCGTCGTCGAGCCGGTAGCATAGAGATTGGGGATAAACTGTTCGTTATTGCCGCTGAATTCGCCGCCGCATTCGTCATCGTTCAGCAGGCTATCCGTGAGTGTGCTCACTCCAACGGATCCACCCAAATTGAATTCCGATCGACTGCCCTTGCCCTGGATCGAACCTGAAGGCCCCGTCGATAAGCCAACTGCACCGATCCATTGCCCCCGCTGGTTCTCGCTACTCTGGCACACATTGTCTGTATAGATGGTACTAACGCTGGCAGAAATTCCAGGGTTGCCAATCCATTCGACTGCCAGGGCGCTATCAGCCAATGTCCAGCCAAAAGCCATCACCAACGCCGGCCTGCAGCAAAAACGGCATGGACGCATCCCTATTGCTCGGACGCTGGCGCAGACCGCCTGTCATGGAGGCCACTTTCGTAAGATTCGGCTCCATACCCATAGGCATGGTAGTAAGGGTTCATGCGCTTGCGGGACCGATTCAGAACCATGCCGACCATTTTCTCTTCACCAATTTGCTCAATAGCCTGCCTGACGGCGTGCTGCGGCGTCAGCTCGGCACTGACGACGAAGACAATTTGCCCCATAAAATCCGACAATACAGTCGCTTCGGTCGTCAGCAACATCGGGGGCGAATCGAAAATGATGACCCGATTTGGATCTTCTTCTGATAACTGCAACATCAACTGCTGCATCCTTGCACTGGCCAGCAACTCATTTGCATGAGTTTGCACAGACCCGGCAGGAAGAATCCGAAGTTTCGCAACGTTGGTAGGCAAAATAAAATCAGCCACACTGGCATGCGCATCCTGTAGTAGATCAATCAGGCCGGGACTGGTCGCGGCGACACCTAACAACTTTCCGGCATCAGCCTTGGAAGTATCTGCGTCGACGAACAGAACAGTTTTATCCTGCTCCATGGCGATACTCAGGGCCAGACTGATAGCGCAAAACGTCTTACCGTCGCCCTCCAGAGCGCTGGTGACCATTATCAGGTTCCCATACGGAATCGGTGTTGTCACCGAGTCTCCCGCGATGTTAATCATCAATGGTCGCTTTATGGCTCTGTATTCTTCAGCAATCGCACTACGCGGACTATCAGGAGTCAACATACCCAAATTCCGCAGTTCCCTGAAGGGAATGTGAACAATACCTGTAGTTCCTGCAGTTGGCGCATCAGACGCGTATGGGTTTGCCCGTTTGTTACGGATTTCGGCCGCGGCCTGATGCGGATCAAGCCTACTGCCGTCCTCGTGCTGCACTCTATTGACAGCTGCTGCTTCCAAAGACTGGGTGTTGACGCTCGCTTCCGCAGCTCTTTTACGCTTGGTATCCTTTCCCTTCCCAAGTGCGTTGACTGCCTGCTCAATGATGCTCATGACGAATCCCGCTCTTGTTCATTCAGGTTGCCACTATTCTTTTTCATCGGGGCAGCCCTCTCAAATCGAAAGCAAGCCGCTCTGCCCCGCGGCCAATCCCCCGAAGACAACAAAGAGGCTAAGGCTGAGGGAAGCAAATGTCAGGATCCCACGGCGCTCCCTGCGCGTCTGCGCACTATCAATATTCATGCTGACTGACCCCAACACCGGTAAACCAGTAATCGCCATGAGTGTACGCACGTCAAAGATCACCGGGAAAACCAGCGAGAGCAACAGGCTGACACCCAGCCCAGCAGCAACTCCCGCCCCCAACACCATGGTATTTAACATCAGTTTATCCGGTGCACTCGGCTTTAAAGGAACGTAAGGTGGATCAATAACGCGGAAAGTCACATCGCTGGCTTTTTCTCCTACGACCTGCCCCATACGAAGTAATTCGCGTTTTTGTGTCAGGGTTGCAACGCGAGTGCTGATTATCTCGTGCTGTCGCTGCATGCCTTTTAATTCCTGCTCCAACTGAGGAATGGTTCCTACTTGTTCTTCCAGACCAACCAGGCGCTCTTCAAAATCCTTCACACGCGCTTTGAGTGCTGCGATCTTCCCTCTGGTTTCAGCCAGTGACTTGCGCATGGAAAGATATACAGGGCTGCTGGTAAGCCCGGAATATGGAATCGGGTTCACTTTTGGGATCGGAGGGGAATCGCTCTCTGGTGTTTTCGATTCCACTTTCGATCTTGCGATTTGCGCGCGATACGCCTCGTCCCTTATCGTTTCCTCTGCGACCTTTTCTTCCAGCAACTCATCCAACATGGATTCCGCCTGCCTCACTTCTGGATGGCGTTTGGTGTATTTGACCTCCAGTTTATTAAGACTATCTCGTAAATAGGCTATCTGCTTGTCCAATTCCGTCAGCCTCATTATGGGGTTGACTCTCGTTGCCTTCTCTGCCTTCTTTGGAATTACTGGTGGCGCTTGGGGAATAAAAAGGGGATCGTACAGGGGATCTTCTCCTTCAACTTGTCGCAGCAGTTCAATCTCCCTATTCTGTTCCTCCTTCAGCATCAGACGAGCCTGAGCAAGCTTTGCCCTCTCGCTACTGAGGTTTCTATAATAATCCCCTGCGCTGCCAAATGAACGGAAATGTTCCTGCTTGAAGTTCTCCATTAGATTCTGCGACTCGATCAGACGCGCTTCATCTTCTTTTATCTGCGCATCCACAAATTCCAGGGAGCCAGACGAATCTTCACGCTTACCACTTAAAGAACTCTCAATAAAGACCGTAATGAGTGCCTGTGCAATGCGCCTCGCTGTCTCTCTATCGGGATCTTGCACACTAATAGAGTAAAGAGACCTGTCTATCTGCCCTCCCGAAAGGCTAATTGCTCGAGTCAGATCCGACAGCATCTTGTCTCTTTCTGCCGAGGTAGTCACCTGAAGATCAAGGTCCGTCATACGCATCAGTTTTTCAAGGTTTGGGCGGCTCAAAAGTGTGCGACTCAACAGGCCAATGCGATCCACACTATCAGGCTGCATAGTCAGGCCCGTCATCAGCGGCCCCAATAGGCTGTTGGTGTCCACATAGACTCGGGCACTGGCCACATACGATTCAGGCAGTTGCCATACCCATATCCAGCCACCGATAGAAATCACCCAAGCGATAGCAAGCGCCAGCCAGCGATGGCGCCAGACACCCCACAAATACGAAAACACCTGTGCAAGAATTTCCTGCATCCGTTCTTTCTCTTACCCCACTCTCATTGCCGGATCAGAACCAGGATTCAGAAATAATGATAATATCACCCGGCATTACGGAGAGGTTTGCCGTAATATCACCGTCCCTGACCAGATCATCCAGGCGCAAGCTATAAGTCACCTGCTGGCCATCAACCATACGCACCAAAACAGAATTGTTACCGTCTGCGTATTCGGTGAGGCCACCGGTTGTAATCATGAGGTCAAGCAGGGTCAGATATTTCGTGTAGGTTACGCGCTTGGGCGTGGTAGCCTCGCCCATCACCCTGACCGACTGATCCGGCACGCCGACGAAACCACTGATGGTCACGCTAACCACCGGCGCACGAACATAATCGGAATAGGCAACTTCAATATCACGAGCCAACTGTGTTGAAGTCCTGCCACTCGCTTGAATATCTTCCACCAGCTTCGTAGTGAGTTTGCCGTCGGGGCGTATCGTAGCCAGCGTACTCAGTTCCTCGTTGCCCCACACGAATATGTCTATTGAATCACCGGGACCCAGAACATAATCGTAATCGACATCAATGCTCCGTTGCGATTCCGGCACAGGCGGGTAAGGATTGGAATAGAAAGGATTGGTGCTGCAACCCGCACAAAGCACTAACAGTAGGACTGTGATTCCCGCAGCGAATTTTCGGCGTGACGGGAAAGCACTGCACCGTGCATAATTATTCTCAATCATCTATACCTCCATTGGGCAAACAGAAGCCCATTTTTATCGGCCAATTTTATCACGCAGCTAACGGAGAAATCAGCTACCGGGCAAACATTGTGAACAACATCACAAGGATACTTTGATTCACGCAGGGCCGCTTTTTCATAGCGGCCACCAATCTCGAGGTGCGCCAACAATGCTAGTGAAAGAAATCAGTACCAACAACAGCAGAGCAATAGAGCCTGGCAAGAGCGCCCGCCGCCATCTGGGTCGTGGACTGCCAAGCTTGTCCCACTCGGTCGCAGCGACTCTCTCACCGCTGACAGAACTCACTGCACGGGATTTGGCAGCCGCTGTCAGACCGGCAGGTTCACTGTCAGCGCTCTGCTCAGTAACGACCTGCGCCTCAAGGTGAGCACTGGCAATTTTGGAGCTAATTGAGTCGCTGGCTGGACCCGCCTGCGGAGCATGTTTTACGTCGGAAGTGTCTTTTTTTATTGCTCCACCGCGTCTTTAGCCAAATCCCTGTCCGCGAAAGACTCATTGTTGACAGTGCGCAGGTAGACATCTGACCGCCCCTGTGCCGCTGCCACTACAGGAACTGACACCCATTCTGTCTCTCCGCTAACCTCGAAATCATCGTGCGAAAAACCTGTTCCTGCAGCCAGATGCTCGGCCTGAAGTTCACTGATCACGATGCGTACATCCTCTACATCAATCGCATGACGCGACTCTACACTTCCCAACAAGAACAGGCGGCTGCAAATAAGATTGATCCGTCGGGGAACTCCTTCACTAAACTTGTGTACCAGCGGAAAAATAGCCCTGTCTATCGCGGGATCACCTTGCCATCCAACCACATGCAAGCGATGTAGGACATAGGCCTCGGTCTCATCTGCCTGCAACCCCTCGATGTGGCTTGCCGCCACTATTCGCTGGTGTACCTGCTCCATTTCAGGAGAGAGAATCAAATCACGCAGTTGGGACTGCCCCACCAGGAAAATCTGTAACAGGGGTTGGCGGCCGATCTGGATATTCGTAAGCAGGCGCAACTCTTCCATGGCCGAGACACTAAGATCCTGTGCTTCATCCACGATCAGCAGTGCCCGTCGGCCTTCCCGATGCCATCTTTGAAATAGGACAGCCAACCGATGCAATAGTTCGGCCTTATCTATCTTTGCCGAGCCGACGCCGAAACTATAACCCACAGTTTTTAGCAGATCATCTGCCCCCAGCTGGGTACACACGAGGTTGGCGGTGAATATCTCATCCCTGGGCAAGCTCTCAACTAATTCGCCAATCAAGGTCGTCTTGCCAGTGCCAGGCCTACCGGTAATCATGACAAAGCCTTCCGCCCGCCTGAAAGCATAGACCATATAGGCCCTCGCCTTCACATAGCTTTTGTGCTCAAAGCAGAATTTGTGGTCAGGACTGAGCCGGAACGGTTCAGTCCTCAGTTTGTAGAAGACTTCGTACATCCAGAAACACCAGCTAAATTGCTTTTCAGCTTCACAGACTTCAATATCATTTGCAAGCCAGATTACAGTTACCGAAATGGGCTTTTTGTCATAGACTGGTCCAACCGTTCCAAAATGCGCTCAAGAAGCTCAATTACTGTGCGTCTGGGGCGCAGACTACTCGGAGTAGAATATGTACAAAAATCTTGCCTTGGCTGGTTCTATCACAGGGATTTTGGGTGCGTCGGTCTGCTTTATCGCCGGATTGGCGCGTATTGCAGGGTTTTATTATGTGGCGGGATATCAATCCACTACCTTGTTCAATGTGGGGGTAGGGATGATGGTGTTCGCGTGCATGGTAAAGCTGGACTCACTGTCGACCCAGCGTAGGGAGTAGCGAGATAACCACTGGGGCAGCTTTAGCGCTCCCCTCCCGGCACCCTCCCATGGCCGAATGAGCTGACCTAATTCACTGTCGTTATTGACATAAATTAGTGGTCGTTAAAGATATTGCCTGTCGTAAGTTCAGGCTCTTCTGGAGCCAAGGTGTGCAGCGCCTCGCAGACTCCATCGAGGCAAGTGCACATCGTCGTCATGTGATGGTAAAGTTTGCGGTGTCTGTTAGCCTTAAAGGTGATATTTTGACCATGAACCAGCTGAAAATAGTAGTATAGATAGGGCCAATTTGGGAGAAAGCGTGGATAGTTGCACGGACAAAAAGGGCGAAGAAAACACAGCGGCGAGCCCATCGATAAAATCGGGCCAGCCGCAGGACCTGCTTCGACGCCACTTCTCCCGCAAGGCACTCGCTGGCAGTGCGGTGCTATTGTCTCTGGGAAACCGGTCAGCCTGGGGCCAGACTGTCGACTGCATGTCACTGACAACTATAAACTCATTTAACCCAACGACCTTAACATTTGCCTCAGCGCCTGCTGGCAGACCAGATCATAACGAAAACCTTGCTGCCGAAATACACCGCCTTTCCCAGCCGCCTGATTACCTGGGCACGGATGGAAACTACTCTACCTGCCAGGACCCAGACTCCCTCGATGGAATTTGCCTCGTTAAGGGTGATTGCCCTCCCTGATTGCTTGTACAAGGTAATTACTTTGACTAAGAAGTGGCGCATTGAATCCATGGGCCGATTTTACGACCCCGCTGAGGACACGGTAGTGTATTTTGATTCACACAGCGGTGACACCCACCTTCTTAGCGACTTTGCTGCGCACATCATGCAGCAACTTGGCGATCAACACCTAAACACCGAGGAATTGGTGAATAGAATTTCACCCGCTATCGAGTCAAGCAATATCCCAGAGTTGACGATGGCTGTATCGGGCGTACTTGAGGAATTGGTCGCCCTCGATATCCTCAAGCGAGAATAGATGCGACTGCTCCGTCACCTGGCAGCGGACGATTTCAAACAACGCTTGGCGCGCGCAGACTTGCCTATCCGTGTAGGCCCTTACATCTACAACGTTCAAAGTAATTTGCCCACCGTTGCTGCGGGTTTTGCTACCCTATACAGGGATTTTCAGATCGCTGACCCCGGGGAGTTTGTAGACTATAATGTCGCTATCGTGCACAGCGGCCTACTGCAGCGCATTCGAGGCAAGGCTAAATTTCTTTTCGATAAGAAGAGCCCGTTTGACTCCATACCTGCCGGGCAAGCTTACGCTTTTCTGGAATGGGGTATGAACTGGTGTGTATCCGCGCACACCAACGAATATCTCACATTACATGCAGCGGCAGTCTCCCGGGGCGACAGGGCCATCATCATGCCCGGCACGCCAGGAGCCGGCAAAAGTACTCTGTGCGCTGCATTGGGCTTGAGTGGGTGGCGAATCCTATCCGATGAGCACGCCCTGATCCAACCTGATACCGCACAAATTATTCCACTGTGTCGCCCTGTGAGCTTGAAAAATGAAAGTATTGAAGTGATCAAGTCCTTCTCATCGGACGCAATATTGGGCCCCCTCAGTAAAGAGACTCACAAGGGTGTCGTGGCGCATATGAAAGCAGACCTTCAGGCAGACAGTCATGATACTAAACCTTTGCAGGCCCGAGCGATGGTTTTTCCCAGATATGCCAGGGACGAACCCCAGCGACTGAGTCCGCGACGACGGACTGATAGCTTTATCCTGGCCGCTTACCATTCGTTTAATTACAGCCTGCTCTGTGAAGCGGGCTTTGAGGCGATGAAAACTCTGATCGAAAGTATCGATTGCTTTGATCTGGTCTATCACGATCTGGACTTCGCGATTAATGCCGTGAACGACCTGCCTGGCAGCCAGTCCAGTTTATGAGCTTTCTTCTACAGCAAATATTGCGCGAGCCCAGCCTCGCCCTGCAGCTCAACAATGACCAACTACATCAATTACTATCCCAGGCGCGCAGCGCCAGACTACTGGCCTCCGTCGCCCACCAACTACAAAGTAAGGCTATCGACACTCAGCTTCCCGCTGCTGCCAGTCGACACTTGCAGTCTGCAATACTGATCCATGAAAAGCAGAAAAGGGATCTGGCCTTTGATGGCGAAAAAATAAGACAGGTTCTCGACTCCATCGGCGAGAGACTTGTGCTCCTAAAGGGTGCTGCCTATATGCTCGCTGAACTCCCCGTAGGCAGTGGGCGCCTTATCACTGATATCGACATCCTGGTTCCGCAACGGAGTATTATCGCGGTGGAAAAGGCCTTCAACGAATCCGGCTGGAGCAGCGGTTATGTTAATAACTATAATCAACGCTACTATCGAAAATGGAGTCATGAGATTCCACCGCTTACCAATAGAAAACGCGGAACAACACTGGATGTTCATCACAATGTTCTGCCACCAACCGCCAGGCCCAACGTGAATGCAAATCTGTTTTTTGATCGGCTGATCGAAGTTAGGCCGGGTATTTTCACACTCTCCTGGCAAGACATGGTAATTCACAGTGCAACCCATCTCTTTCACGAGGGTGAGTTTCAGCACGGACTGCGCGACCTGTGGGATCTGGATCGTATGCTGCGGGATTTCCCTGTCAGGGACCCGCGATTTTGGGAGGGACTAGTATCCAGAGCGCGGGAGCTTGAGCTGCAGGTATCACTTTTTTATGGTCTGACCTATGCGCAACAGCTATTTGGCACACCTCTTCCTGAGGGCATTGTTGAAGATACTGGAATATGGTCGACATCATTGCGCAAACCAGTCATGAATTTCCTGTTTTCGCGGGCGTTTCGTCCGGACCATCCACAATGCAAGTTGCCGTATACCAATCTGGCGCTCAACATTCTTTATGTGCGGTCGCACTTGCTGCGTATGCCGCTGCACCTGCTGCTACCGCACCTGGCCAGAAAGGCATGGATGAGGCTGCTCGAGGAGGATGGCAGGTCACATCAAAGTCCGAAGATCAAGGACTTGTAGGCGCCGCCCTATTTCGCCATCGGCGTCATAATCGCCACACGTTCAGATTGGCCGCTTTCATCTCAGCCCTCTGTAAAACAGACTTGATGTCTATCAAGGTGGCCCCTTTGTCCATCATCGCGCCAAATTCAGCGACACCCAATTGCAAGTACTGCACATGCGGAACAGCCAAAATGACTGCCTGACAATTCCTCAAGTCCTGCAACGCACACATTTCAATGCCATATTCCGCCTGCGCCTCTGTTGGATTTGCCAAGGGATCGTGCACCAACACTTCACAGCAGTACTCCCGCAACTCATCGATGATGTCCACCACTTTAGAGTTGCGCAGATCAGGACAGTTTTCCTTGAATGTCAGACCCAGCACTGCGACCCTTGCGCCACTCACCCGGTGCCCTTGCTCCACCAGGCGCTTGACGGTTTGCTCCGCCACAAATTTACCCATATTGTCATTAGTCTTGCGCCCCGCGAGAATAACCTGGGGATGGTGCCCCACTGCCTCTGCCTTGTACGTCAAGTAATAGGGATCAACTCCGATGCAGTGACCTCCAACCAGACCCGGCCTAAAGGGGAGAAAATTCCATTTGGTGCCCGCGGCCTCGAGCACATCGAGAGTATCAATCCCCAATCGGTTGAAAATCAGCGCCAGTTCGTTCATCAGTGCAATATTGAGATCGCGCTGTGTATTTTCAATCACCTTAGCTGCCTCAGCGACTTTGATGCTCGCCGCCCGGTGTGTGCCGGCCTTGACCACCTCGCCATACAGCTCGGCAACTTTTTCGAGCGTTTCCGGTGTGTCTCCAGCGACAACTTTAGTAATCGTCTCCAATCGATGTTCCTTGTCACCCGGGTTTATGCGCTCCGGTGAATAACCGACGTAGAATCCATCAACGGCACCCTGCGCCGTTCTGCCGGCCCAAGGCAACCCGGAAGCTTTCTCGAGTATCGGTACACAGACTTCTTCTGTACAACCGGGGTAAACCGTCGATTCAAAAATTACCGTAGTGCCCGGCCGCAGATTAGCACCCACCGCTCGGCATGCACCTTCCAAGGGCGCTAGATCCGGCCGTCGCGCCTGGTCGATTGGCGTGGGAACTACCACGATTATAATTTGCGCTTCTGACAGTTGACTGGCATCGCTAGTGAATTCGAGCCTTCCAGCGGCGGCCAATTGCTGCGGGTCTACTTCGCCGCTCGGATCTCTACCGGCTCTGTAATGGGTGAGTTTCTCCTCGTTCAGGTCCAGACCAATGGTTCGGCGCAGGCGACCGAAAGCCACCGCTAGCGGCAGCCCGACATAACCCAGTCCCACGATTGCCACAGTGTCCAATACTTCCATTAGCTTTAAACCCTTAACTCTGATTCTCCAAAAATCACTCGCTGGTAACTGCCAACCTCCTGATTCACATACCGCAGCAGCGGCAACTAACCATATAGCTGGCCGCTACACCAGCGGCAGCGCTACGGCATCGCAGAGAGACATAAACAAGGAATGATAACTTCCACCCATGCACGAATGAGTGCGACATTTATTATGTGCAGCGCATCCCACTTCCATTCTGACCGCATTTATACACTACTAATGATAGAGTATAGTGTTTCTCCTGTGGCATCGCCATCGCGGAACGTGACCCGGCACACGAATTAGTGAGTAAGCACTTGGAGGCTCAACCCAACATACTCGGTAACGTTGGCCTATACAGCTACAGTACAGCTCTACTCGCCTACATTATATTAACAATTCTGGCGCTGATTACCCGGCGCAACAATCCCCTGGGGGTCGCCGTTCTGGCGGCGAGTAGCCTCACCGCACTGTGGGCCGCAATAGTTACACTGTCAACTGTGTTGACAGAACCTCAGGTGATGCTAATTCGACTGACCGAGGTAATTAGCAACGCTGCCTGGATTTTCGTGTTGCTAGAGCTGATAGGCCAGCGATTACGTGGCACAAATCACATACTGGCATCCAACAGCTGGATGCCCTGGTTTGGGTTCGCAGTCACCCTGATAATCGTGGCTATGCTAGGAGCTGAAGCTTTGGCGGGGCTACGGATTTCTGGCTACGATTTTCAATCGTATCTAGGCTTCGGTGTCCTGCTTGCCATGTCTATCCTGGGCTTACTGCTGCTTGAACAATTTTTCCGCAATTGTAACGAAGGAGAACTCTGGCCTACCAAGCACCTGTGTCTGGGTCTTGGCATAGTTTATTCCTACAACTTTTTTATGTATGCCGAAGCGTTTCTATTTCGCCAGTTGGACCAGGATTTGTGGCAAGCACGAGGGATCGTTAGCGCGATGGCTACAATCTTGATCGCCGTTAGCATCAGTCGTACTGAGCGCAGCGAAACGCCGGATGGCGTACAAGGCATTCACCTCTCGCGGCATTTCGCCTTTCAATCACTCACCTTGATGACTTCGGGTATATACCTGATCACCATGTCGCTGGCTGCTTACTTCATTCGTTATCTGGGTGGGAGCTGGGGCGGGGTATTGCAGATCGTGTTTTTGTGCGCCGCTGGCCTGATCTTGATGGTTTTGCTATTTTCCGGACAGATTCGGGCCCGCATCCGAGTGTGGCTTAGCAAAAATTTCTTCAGCTACAAATATGATTACCGCATCGAATGGTTGCAATTCACACAGATGCTGGCAAGCGGCGGTAATGATATTCCCCAAAGCGTCATCCGCGCTGTAGCCAATCTTGCCAAGAGCCCGGCAGGGATTCTTTGGAGCAGAGCCGAGGATCTGAGATTTAATATTGTGTACCATTGGCAAATGCCGCCTCCGGCCACGGATGTCGATCTTCGCGAATTAGCCCAGTGGCTGCAAACATACGGATGGATAATTGATATACGAGAGTGGCGCAAAGCGCCGGACGTGTATCGAAATCTCGAGTTACCCTCAGCATTAACTGCCATTTCTCGAGCCTGGCTAATCATCCCCCTGTTATTCGGCGATCGCCTGCAGGGCATCCTGTTACTTCGCGAATCGGAGCTGCAGCGTGACCTCAATTGGGAGGATAGAGACCTTCTAAAGGTGGCAGGCAAACAAGTCGGCAGCCACCTGGCCCAATTCCAGGCTGACCAAGCGCTGGTCGAGTCACGCCAGTTCGAAGCCTTCAACCGTCTCTCTGCCTATGTTATTCACGACCTGAAGAACATTCTCGCGCAACTCTCCTTGATTGTCTCCAATGCGCAAAAACACAAAAACAATCCTGAGTTTATTGACGATATGGTTGATACCGTTAACAATTCTGTGAATCGCATGACAAATTTGATGATACAGTTGCGTAGCGGCACGAGGCAAACAGAGCAGTCGGACGTTGAACTGGCAGAATTGCTCCGAACCGTGCTGGCACAATGCAGACTTCGAGCACCCATCCCCGAACTCATTCTGGTGGACGGCAAGTTTACGCTAACATGTGACCGGGATCGCCTGAAAACCGTATTCGAACACCTGATACAAAATGCACAGGAGGCAACCGGCAAGGGCGGGTATGTAACCGTCCGTCTGTTGAGTAGCAGTGGCTCTGCAGTGGTGGAAATCGAAGACGACGGCATTGGCATGAATGAGCATTTCATCCAGCACCGACTCTTCAAGCCCTTCGATTCCACCAAAGGGCTCACCGGTATGGGTATAGGCGCGTTCGAAAGCCGCGAATTCATTCGCAGCCTGGGAGGAAATATAAATGTAGCAAGCACTCCGGGGCGAGGCTCTGTATTTCGCGTAAGCATACCCTGCGTGGAGGAATCGGGCATCGGGCTTACCAACAGACCACACAAGGGTAATACCCAGTGAAGAACGCCAAAAAGCACCTACTGGTAGTAGAAGACGACGAGGGACTGCAAAGCCAATGGCGCTGGGCGTTTGACGACTTCGAGGTGTCAGTAGCCGGCGATCGCTCCGAGGCTATTAGCCTGCTGCGCCGCAATCAACCTGGAGTCGTATTACTGGACCTCGGTCTGCCCCCGGACCCAGGGGGAGTTACCGAAGGGCTGGCCACGTTGAGTGAAATATTATCTCTCAGACCTGCAACCAAAGTCATTATTGTGACTGGTGATGACGACCGAGCCAATGCGGTAAAGGCTGTCTCGCTGGGAGCTTATGACTTTCACCAGAAACCGGCAGACCAGGAACTGCTGGCTCTGGTGGTACAGCGCGCCTACCACGTGTTTGAACTGGAGCTTGAAAATTATAGGCTACAACAGCATGAGCAAATCGAGCCTCTCAAAGGAATTATCACAGCTAGCCCGCAGATGCTCAAACTCTGCCGCACCATCGAAAAGGTCGCTACTTCGGACATTACGACACTACTGCTGGGAGCAAGTGGGACTGGTAAGGAACTCTGCGCCCGGGCGCTCCACGAGTTAAGCCCGCGCGCCCATAAACCAATGGTGGTCATTAATTGTGCGGCTATACCGGCGAACCTACTGGAAAGTGAACTGTTCGGCTACGAAAAAGGCGCGTTTACCGGCGCAGCCAAGCAGACCCCGGGGAAAATTGAATACGCCGACGGGGGCACCCTGTTCCTCGACGAAATAGGCGACCTGCCAATGGAACTACAGGCCAAACTGCTGCGCTTCCTGCAAGAACGAGTCGTTGAACGAATAGGTGGGCGTAAGCCTATACCTGTGGATGTGCGAATCCTGTGCGCTACACACCAGAATCTGCAAGACTTGATCGCAAAGGGCTTGTTCCGTAATGACTTGTACTACCGTATCAGTGATATCGTACTGGACATTCCGCCGCTCAAGCAGCGCGAGGGAGATATTCTCATACTGGCCAAATCCTTCCTGGCTCAGTGGAGCAGGGAATATAAAATTTCGCCACTGGGCTTTTCCCCACAAGCCATCGCAGCTATGGAAGCTTATGACTGGCCAGGCAACGTGCGCGAGCTGGAAAGCCGCGTAAAACGCGGAATCATCATGGCTGAGGGTGGCCGGATCAGCCCGGATGATCTGGAACTGGGAGACACCATAATACCGATCACCACCGCAACGGAGCCCTTACTGCAAACCCTTAAAACAGCCAGAGAAGAGGCTGAACGTAGCGCGGTAATTCGGGCCATGGGTGCAAGTAACCAGAATATAACCGAAGCCGCTAATGCCTTGGGAATTACGCGACCTACTCTTTACACATTGCTGGAAAAATTGGGGATAAGAATAGGAGAGTGAACAGTATGGCGAAGCTTCACTCCACAATACGCTTATAAAGCTATTTCAGCTGCTTGAGAAAAGATTCTGCCTCCGCTCTATTGGAAAAATTCGCGTGCTTTGCAAGCAGTGAGCTCAGCGCATTGATTGCACCATTCGTGTCTCCTTCTGCAGCCCTGATCCGAGCCTCATGAAAGACTATTTCCGGATTCTCAGGAGCGAGAATAAGAGCGCGATCGATCGATCTCCGCGCCTCTATCAGCTTGGCGTTTTTCATCTGCGCCATCGCCAAAGTATCAAGTATGGAACCTGAATCCGGAGACACTCTGTTAGCTTTATCGGCAAGGTCCAGCGCCCGCCGTGGATCGTCTTCGAGTAAATGCCATGCAAGATTGTTTAATGCCATTACATGCTCCGGATCCACTTGCAAGATCTCACGGTACTGATAAATCACTTCACGCACTTGATTATTGCTGCTATACATTTCTGCCAACTTCTCACGTGCCTTCACATCACCGGGATGATCCTTGACCCAGAGTTGCAGCTGTTCAATAGCGCTACTGTCATTACCATCCGACTGGTGCTGTGCGGCGAGTGCTATCACATTACTGCTTGTTGGCTCTCGTAAAAACACAGTCTCCAAAAGCTGCAGCGCAGACTTTTTATCGCCACTTCTTTGCGCGGATACGACTTGAAGCCTTATGACATCAAGATTATCCGCTGCGAATGTCACCAGCTCATTCAGCTGCTTCTCGAAAGTATCAAGGCGGCTCGATTGCAACGCCAATCGCGCCAGTGCAATCCTTGCGTATAAGTGATTGGGATCCAACTCCAGCGTCCGCTCAAGCGCAGCGGATAGGTTCTTTGCGTCGCCCAGCCCAGCATAAGCCTTGGACTTCATATAGTGATACTGGCCGACATCCGGGCGAGTTTTGAGCAATTTTCCGAGAGTCACCAGCGCCTGGTTATATCGGTTTACTGCCAACTCAAGTGCTGCCATGGTCAACAATGCATCCGGATGCTCCTTTTGCTCATCTGTCAGTTCATCAAGCAACGGCAAGACTTTTTCCAACTGACCTTTAGCCATATGATATCTCGCCTTGACCAAACGCGGCTCCATGGCTCTCGGATACGCCGACAATGCACTCTGCAGGCTATCCAGCATTTCCTGCTCCTTACCCTCGACAGCATAGGAAGCAGCAACTTTTAGCAGCATCTGCATGTTATCCGGGTAGTGCTCCAGCACCTGCCTGTAGTAATTGCGTCCTGCCTCAAAATCACCATCCGACAACGCTAGATCAGCCAGGCTGGTGCCCGCGCCAGGGTCGCCTGGCCTAAGTTCCAGTGCTTTGTTAAACGCCGCTATGGCCTTCTGACGTTCTCCTCCTGCAAGATACGCGCGCCCCAACAGGTAGTACGGTGTCGCGCCGCCAGGATTACGCTCCTGATACTCCCGCGCAGCCTGAATCGCCGCTGGCAGATTCACTTGGTGCAGATAATTCAACACAATCAGGACATCTGCCTGTTCGTAACCAGGATATTTTGCCAAAATGTCGCGCAGCGCTTGCATTCCCCGTTCATCAGACCCCGCCTCAAGCAGGCTCGCCGCGAGTCGTGCCCCCGCTTCAATCGAGTCAGGTTGCAGTGCAACAACCTTCGCCAATAACTCGACTGCTTCCGCACCCCTGCCTTGTGCCTGGATGGCGCTCGCGAGGAGATTCAGTGCCTCCACATCATCAGTGTGTGCAGCGACCACCGGTAGCAACAGTTTTTCTGCTTTTTTGTAAGCCTTTTGCCCTAGCTCAAGTTTCGCAGCGAGTTTAGCGCCGGCTATACTGCCGGGCACCAAGCCAAGGAACTTGTAAGCGTAACTCATGGCCTGCGCCACGAGACCCTGCTCCAGCGCAATTGTCGCCAGATAATACTGTGTTTGAGGAAAGTTATCAGAGTACTCGGAGGCTTGAAAAAACGCCTTTCTGGCAGCGTCGAGTTGTTTATTTTGTAGCTGGGTTAGGCCACTGGCGAATTGCACGCCGGGGTGGTCACGCGCCAGGGGATAAGCAGTCACCACTGCTGACAGATCCTTTTGAGCACCCGGGAAATTTTCCAGGTAGATGTTCATCAAAGCCCGATTGATCAACGCGTTAAAATTGTCTCCTGAAAACTCGATAACTTTGGTGTAAGCAAGCTCCGCTTCTTGTGGCCGCCGTTGCGCGCTTTCAATGTCTCCCAGCAAATTCCACGCAGGGGCATATTCCGGGAACTTGGCAATAACTTGATTCAATCGGTTACGGGCTTCTTCAAAGCCCGCATGCTCCATCGAGAGCCGTGCTGCTACTACCTCGGCATAGGGCGAGTGCGGTTCGTTCTGCAACGCGACCTCGATAATCTCAGCCGCCACTACCGGGTTCTCCCGGTAAATCATGGACAGCCCCTTCGCCGCTTGCACCACAGAGCGACTCTCCGGGTCGAGGCCATTCAGGGCAAGAGCATCGAGTCTGTTAAACTCTCCCAAACTCAACAGAACTTTAGCCAGCATAGGAACAACGACAGTTGCGTCCTCTCCCGTTGACAGCGCTCGCGATAGTTCCTTGCCTGCATCTTCATATGATCCCGCTTCGAAATAGAGCTTTCCGAGAAGAGAGCTTGCACGCGAGTTATTGACGTCTTTCTTCAGCGCGCTCTTCAGCTCGACAATGGCCGAGGTTGGGTCAGACTGTTCGAGAAATATCCTTGCTTTGGCGAAATGCTCTTCACTGGTCAGATCGTAGCCACACGCCAACAGCATTGCGTAAAATGCCAGGACGGAGAGGCCACGTAAAAATTGCTTCATTTTTTATTCAATTGTCTCGACAAATAGATCATGCAATAACTGTGTTAAATCAGGCAATCGCAACAGAAGAGATACCACCATTGCAAGATAGTTCGGTTCTGCTGAAAATTTCTTTCTTCGGCCAGCGCCCCAATTACTCTTTGAATTGTTTCAATCTCTCAAGGAGGTGCAGCAGAAATCCATCTATACATAAATGCAATGTTAACAGGACCTTCTCAAAGCCAGCCAGACTACCAAAATAGGGATCAGGAATGTCATCAATCTGATCTCTCACAGCCCACGAACCCAGACACGAAATTCGCTCTCTATGCGATGCCGGACAGTATTCGAGCAACCAGTGTAAATTTCGCTGATCCATGGCGAGAATGTAATCAAAGCGCAGGAAATCATCCGTAGTCACCTGCCTGGCTCGAGATTTGCGCAAATCGATACTCTCACGCGCGCATACCAGCTGCGCCCTACCATCAACAGTATGTCCAAGTAGAGCCGTAGTACCCGCTGACTCCACGCTTACCTTGCTGCGCAAACCGCGCACCTTAAGCTCCTCACGCAGCACGCCCTCAGCCATAGGAGATCGGCATATATTGGCAGTGCACACCATGAGAACTGTAACTGAAGGTTTGCTAAAGATGCGCATAAGTCAACCCGCATGGCACTGCACCGGTATAAATTTCCCACTTGCACCCGACCAGACCACAGCTTTTTGCACCACCGTCTATTGACCTGGAAGTTTGCATGTTCACTCATCCACAGATCATGGGAACTGCCATTGTATATTCAGGCTCTATGGTGAGGCAGTCGCAGGGGCCTGCCTGGTGCCGGTCAACACGCTCGCTACTAAACCACGCCAGCTACCCCTATCCTGCCGCACTGCGATGGTGGCGAGTTATCTTGGCAACTGCCCCGTAACGCCATCCTAGCGGCGGCACGCTACCGCATCACCGGTCTGGGCATACCACTTCCCCGGGAAATGATGTCACAAACCTACTGAGAGAACATCGAAAATTCCTTATCTTTTTGATATTAATGATTTTTTATGCTCAGGTCGCAAATCCAAGCGTATGTGGTCCCCCAAATTCGAGGAACCGCCACACGCCCGCCACAACACGATGAAGGCTTAACGAACAGGTTCACAGTTCTTGTGGTTTTCGAAGCTGTAGTTATAAACACATGTTAATCTAAACCAAGGATTAAAACTTTTGTGAATGAGTATGGTATTTTGTTACAAAGCGGCGTTAAATGGCGGGCTCTCGGCTATCGAATCGAGCAGTTCGGGATCAAATAACAACGCTTGGGTTTTTCGTCTGGTACCGGCCAGACTCGATTTACACCCGGTAAAGCATACGGTTAGCGCAAAATAACGGAAGGCACTAATGGCTACGGTCAGTGTATTCAACCACCATGTTCATAGGTCGTTCTATTGGCTTGCTCTGGTAGATACCTCGCTGTTTGTAATAGCCTTATATGCCGGCACGTACATTTACAACTTCGTTGGGTTAGCGCCCAGCGCTTCTCAGGGGTACATGCAGGAGCTACCAAGCCGTGCCCTGATATCCGCTCTGACAACCACAGTCTGTCTATTCGCCATGGGGCTGTACGAGCCACGCATGCGCGAGGGCAGATCGGGCGTATTGGTGCGCACCCTCGGCGGTTTTGCCCTAGCGACTACAGTTACAGTGGTTATATTCTTCCTCCTACCGGATTTCCAGATATGGCGCGGTGTGCTTTCGTACACGGTTCTTCTGTCTTTCAGCGCCAACCTGATCAGCCGACTGACTTTCAGTAATGTGACTGATATGGACCAGTTCAAAAGTCGGCTGCTTGTCTACGGGTCCGGCTCGGCGGCCTCTACCATTACCAGTTCCATGCGTCGCAAAACAGATCGACAGGGTTTTACCATCGTGGGCTTTATCAGGGTCGATGGCGAAGAACCCAAGGTAACGGGTGAGCGAATCATCAATTTACGTCAGCCGCTGGCTGAATATGCCAGACAAACAGAGATCGATCAGATTGTCGTTGCGCTGGACAACAGGCGGGATCAGACACCCACAGACGAGTTATTCAAATGTCGTCTGCAGGGCGTCAAGGTATTGAATCTGGTGAACTTTTTTGAGCGGGAGGCGGGCAAAATACTGGTGGACTTTGCCACGCCGGGCTGGATGACCCTGACTGAAGACCTGCGCAGCAATACTTCAACCTGTTTTACCAAACGCACTTTCGACATATGCGCGAGTCTCCTGCTGTTGATGGCGACCTGGCCTCTGATGCTGGCAACAGCTCTGGCCATATGGTTTGAGGATGGACTCAAGAAACCTATTTTTTTCAGCCAGGAGCGCGTGGGTCTGGGCGGAAAGGCCTTTAGAGTACACAAGTTCCGCAGCATGAGCGTAGATGCAGAAGGCGATGGCAAAGCGCGCTGGGCTACGGTCAATGACAGCCGTATTACCAGAGTTGGCGCATTCATCCGCCGTACACGAATAGACGAGTTACCACAGATCTTTAATGTTCTGTCAGGCGAGATGGCCTTTATCGGTCCGCGTCCGGAACGACCCGAGTTTGTGAAACAACTGACCGGGCAAATCCCGTACTATAATTCCAGACATGCCGTAAAGCCCGGCATCACCGGTTGGGCACAGCTGTGTTATCCCTACGGCGCCTCCGAAGAGGACGCCCGTCAGAAACTACAGTTCGATCTTTACTATGTGAAAAATCAGAGCTTGTTTCTGGACTTCATGATTACCCTCAGTACCGTCGAAGTGGTGCTTTTCGGAAAGGGCGCCCGCTAACCCAAATGTGTCAGGTAATTTTACACTTTCAGGTTGTATGTGCCTGGTGGTGGCGTTAGTATTTTCTAAGTACTTGTATAATAAGCGTTTACAAAGTCGGCGTGAATTTTGCTTACTTGTATGGGGTGAGTGGTATTTTTCCGGTAGGGGATTTCGTTAACAATGGATGTAATACTGGCCTCCCTCGGCATAATGGGCATCGGCGCTATAGCGGTATCGACCTACGTATTCCTTGTAGCAGCCCGTAACTATGTCTCCGAAGATAACAGACCCGCTCAGGGCGATTCGTCAGATCCTGCCGTGCCCCATCAACTGGTTGCGCGCAGACCCACCGATCGACGCGGCGGCAGGCCAGTCACCTTTCCTCTCGCTGTTAATGGTATTCTGATCGCCAGCGATCGACGCACTCTTGCCGACCGGCGAATAATGGCCTGAATCCCTCAGCCAACGAGTTGCCCAAAGCTTCCTGTATTGCTGCAATTTGTACCATTGCACCTCTGAACTCACTCATGCTACTTTTCGTGCAAGTGCTTGTTTCTAACTAAAAAAGCAATGTGGTAGAGATCACTGTCTTGCAGTAAAAATTGTCGATAGACGAACCACTAGGCGCTGTAAACGGTTACTGAGGTGTTAATACATGGCATCATTCGGGGCCAGGGGAGCAGTGTGCAGTTCCGAGACTGAGACCCAGAATCCATGACTATTGCGGGCAAGATCAATGCGCTAGTCCTTTCTATATCCATCGCGGCAGCTTGCATGTTAACGGCGACCGCGGTGCAACGGGAGTACTCCCTCGCCCGTGAACGCCTGATTCAGCAATCCAAAGACAGTGTGCAAAGCCAACCACAGTTACAGGTTGCTATTTATCTGCAGGACCAGCCCGAACTACTGGCGGCGCTGCAGGGTTTCATCAATTCTTCACCGACGATCCTTTACGCCATTGTTCGCGATGCCGGGGGCAATGCCCTGGGCCGCCTGCAGCAACCCAATACCCCAGAGTATCAACTGGCGCCTTTTGACCAGATTCGGGGCAACACGTCTGTCGTCGAAGTGGGCATGACTACTCACCGTGAGTTTGCCACGACAGATATGCAGCAGCCGGTCATACCGATTGTTGGAGACATAATATGGGACTTAACGATTCCTGTGTTTTCAGTTATCAATCCGCTGCAGAAAAACATCAGTCGCAGCGAGTTCGGTGCTGCACTGGCCAACTCACATACAGCGAGCAGTCTGCATGTCATCGGCTATGTACACCTCGGGATCAGCCGTACCATGCTGCTGCTGGAAATTCTCCCTTCGCTGGGAATCGTAGTGGGTATGGCGCTGACGTTTATACTACTGTCTGTGGTTTTCAGCAGGCACATGACGCGCAGGATTACAGCGCCGTTTTCCATCATAAAGGGTATGGCGGGCGATATTGCATCAGGTAACGCCGTGACGTCCCGGGGCCTCGAAAACAGCGGCGAATTCAGGGAAATCGTGGTCCTGCTCAACAGCATCATCGGTGGCCTCAATACCTACAAGACCCGGATGGACGTAGATCACCAATTACTGAGTATGAAGGTAGAAGAGCGCACCTCGCAGTTATCCCGGCGCAATGAAGAATTGAATCGGGCCGTAAAAGAGGTCACGGAAACAAAGAATCGTCTGCGGCAATTGGCGTACTACGACAGTCTGACCGCGCTACCCAACCGGCGCCTGTTCACAGAACAACTTGACCTGCTGCTCCGATTGGCCAAACGCAACAAGGAAATGCTCTCGCTGTTATTTGTGGACATGGACAACTTCAAACGCATCAATGACTCACTGGGCCACAGTGCGGGAGACTTATTGCTGCGCGAGGTGGCAAAGCGCCTTGTCCGCTGCGTCAGGGACAGTGACGTGGTCGCCCACTATGTGGAGCCAAACTCACGCATTGATGTCTCCCGGCTCGGGGGCGATGAATTTACTGTGGTTCTCAACCAACTCGATAGCACTGAATCGGCTGGCGTAGTCGCCAAGCGCCTGATCGACATGCTGGCACAGCCAATGACCATTGAGGGCCACGAACTGGTGATTACACCGAGTATAGGCATCGCTATTGCACCTGATGATGCTGACACTGTAGAAGGCCTGCTCAAGGCAGCCGATAAAGCCCTGTATCATTGCAAATCCTCAGGCAAAAACAAATTTATGTACTACAGCAGTAGCATGGAGGCTGCCGACGTTGACCGATTGGCTCTCGAAACCGACCTGCGCAAGGCGATGGAACGCAAGGAACTGGTACTGCACTACCAGCCGCAGGTAGACACATTGACCGGTGCGGTGGTAGGCGCCGAGGCTCTGATGCGCTGGCAGCATCCGGAACGGGGCCTGATTCCCCCATTCAAGTTCATTCCACTGGCCGAAGAGATGGGCTTGATCGGTGCCCTGGGAGAATGGGGCGTAGAAGAGGCCTGTCGCCAGCTTGTGGAACTGCAAGCATTGGGTCTGGAGCTGCCAAAGGTGTCGGTGAACGTCTCCGCCCTGCAATTCAACCCTGCGTTTATCGCGCGCGTGTCTGAAGTATTGGCCAAGACCGGGCTGCGCCCCATGCGACTGCAGCTTGAGCTCACCGAGGGTATTATGCTGGACGACACGGAAGCCACCATCCGCGCGCTATCCCATCTAAAAGACCTGGGTGTGCGGCTTTCCATCGATGATTTTGGTACTGGCTACTCTTCTCTGAGCTATCTCAGTCGATTTCCATTGGACGAACTCAAGATAGATCGAAGTTTTGTCATTGATTTTGACAAGAGCGAAAACGATGCCAGCCTGGTAATCGCCATTATTGCCATGGCCAAGAGCATGCGATTGCAGCTGGTGGCCGAAGGCGTGGAAACCCACGAGCAATACCATTTCCTGAGGAATAACGGCGCCAGCGTGATTCAGGGGTATCTATTCAGCAAACCTGTTCCCCTGCATGAATTGAAGCGCCTGCTCATGCCCGGCTACTTCAAAGACCAACTCCAGCAGATCAACTCAGCATCGATTCAGTGAGGCCACCCTCGTCTCCTTCGAGAGTGTAGGTGGCCGTGCTGGGGTATACTGCCGCGCCATGAGCCATGCCCAGCACATCCTGCAATCAGTCTTCGGCTACGAGTCCTTCCGCGAGCCACAGGACGCGATAATCCAGACGGTCATCGAGGGTGGTGATGCCCTTGTACTGATGCCGACAGGCGGCGGCAAATCGCTCTGCTACCAAATTCCGGCACTGGCCCGTGCCGGCTGCGGGGTCGTCATTTCACCGCTAATAGCCCTGATGCAGGACCAGGTCAGCGCGATGCGACAAATAGGGGTGCGGGCGAGCTTTTTGAATTCGACGCTGGATCCCGTGGCAGCGCGGGCAGTGGAAGATGAACTGCTGTCTGGCGCTCTTGACCTGCTGTATATCGCCCCCGAGCGACTAACCCAGGAGC
>Ga0105097_10000180_pt1 | contig 26097 bp, 47 predicted proteins | sample PPLLak12cMay2015_FD_87035 | JGI IMG/M metagenome (GOLD analysis project Ga0105097, IMG submission 87035) | Freshwater sediment microbial communities from Prairie Pothole Lake near Jamestown, North Dakota, USA - PPLs Lake P7 Core (1) Depth... | ecosystem: Environmental > Aquatic > Freshwater >...
CAAATCATCGGGGCGACTTAATTTGAATCAGCGGCCTCTGGTTCCCAAAACCAGCGCTCTAACCAAGCTGAGCTACGCCCCGTCTGTTTATTTTACAAAGATTAACTAAAAATGTTTACGATTTAATTGGGGTACTTGAGGGGAATTGGACCCCTATTCTCTGCAGTCACAGTGCGGCGTGTTAACCACTACACTACAAGTACCTAATGACCCAGAGTGGAGTCGAACCACTGTCGAGAGCTTATAAGGCTCCCGTTCTTCCGTTGAACCACTGGGCCAGTGTTAATGGGCCACCCCGGACTCGAACCGGGCACCCCCACGTTATCAGCGTGGTGCTCTGGGCCAACTGAGCTAGTGACCCCTAATTAAACGTTTAATCACGGACCATGTTAACTGCTTTTTATTTAAGACTTTTACAGTAACATAATTTTGGCTTTGAACTCTGCGAATCTTATCAGCATCCTTCTTTCGTAGGTAATCATTCTTTGGTTCAAGATAAACATCAAAGTCCGGTAAATAAAAATCAGGATAATATCTATGTGCTTTATTTTCTTTATCAATCCAAGGTAATGGTAGTGGGCGAGTCCAGGAGATGTTATTTTTATCTAGACTCTCTGCAACTTTGACCTCCCAGCTGGAACCTAGAATAACGATAGAATTATCTTTTTTCTTGTAGTAGATCTTGCGATTTGAGTGTTTTTTCTTGTACTTGCCCCTCTTTTTAACATCTTTTCGTTTGTATTTCTTGAAACATTTCTTGTGTGAAAAGCGAGATCTTTTCGAAAAAAGTCTTTTAGTCGACATCTCATAAATAACAGAAAATTAGTGAGTTATGAGATGAAGCAAGACCAGTTTTGAGGCTGGTCTTGCTAAAGTACAAGAGAGGCTACCTACGTCTAACTATCTTCAAAACTAAATCTCTAGTTAAACCATCTATTGCGTCCAAAACATGAGCGATGGCCTCTTCTTCGTCTAAACCTTCCTCTAAAGCACCTTGATAGCATTCTCTGATTAAAGATTCTTGCAGATCAGCAGCAATCTTCTTGAGTTCTCTGACTGGGTTCATTTGTTTTGACTCTTAAGAAATGTCACTCAAATCTTTACCATGGGGTTTGACTGTGTTCATATAGAAGGACGCCATGCCGCGCACTGATGGGTCATCGCTCTGCATAGCTTTTTTTGCACATGCAATGCATGGACCCTTAAAACCTTGTCTTTTGCAATATGCAGTAAATCTCCCCTCTTTGAGATCTGTAGGCCAACCATTTTCTTTTGAAGATTTATCTAAAGATTCTTCTAACTCAGTAGCGATCTTCTTTAACTCCCGGACTGGGTTCATTTTGACTCTCTTACAAAGTCACTCTGACATCCAAGAATCAATTTCAGTTGAGTCTTCTGCATTCTCCCACTTAAAAAGTGCCACACTTGCGGCCCAAGATTTTGCGTCTTCAAAATACTCTTGTGCATCAGATCTAGACCAAAACCTATGTCCAAACTCACGTCCATCATGGTAGTAACCACCAACGCTATATGGAACAAAAGATTCCAACTCAGATGCAATCTTCTTTAGCTCTCTAGCTGGGTTCATTTTTTTCTCCAAAATAAATAACTATTCACTCAAAGTAGTTCTTCTGCTGGGTTCATATCTTTCTCTTTTAAATAGAACTGTATTTTCTGGATTTTAGTAACTGGAATTTTTATTTAGATTTCACAATTTTAAAATGAATACCAGTAGATCCTGTTTGATTCATAACAAAATCTAATTTAAACTTAGATAACTCATAGGCTATAGTTTTTATCAAATCAAAAGGATCATCTGTAGCTGCCCAAACCCAATCCCCGATGGGCTCCCCGTCTTCATCTTCCTCTATTTCAGAATCATCTTGAATAATCTTACTCACCTTTTTTTGACAACTCATTTGCAATCTTTTTAAGTTCTTCTGCTGGATTCATTTTTTTTGACTTTCAAAAAATCAAGTAACATTTTTAGATAAAGTATTAGTGAATTATAAAAAAAATGTGAGCATGTGTTAAAATTAGTACTTAACTCCAGTAGAGAGGCGAACTCCTAATCTTCGGCTTAATAGACCGCTATCTTACCTTTAGACCACACTGGAATAAATTATTTACTGTTTCTCATCTACAAACCTAACTTTTGTAATCATTTCAGACAATCCGTTTTCAAACTCTAAAATCTTCTTTATGTCAATTAACCCCAATGGACAGATCTTTTCCCTACAATTACCCTCTGTATCTTCTGGATTCTTGGTGTGATTACAGAAAATCAAAGCAGGCAAAGATTCGCGAAACTTTGGACCGCCAGTCTGTTCATTTTCTTCCCACTGACAGCATTGGAACTTGCACTGCTTACCAAACCAGTCAGACATAACTACCTCAAATTTTGATGAAGATTCACCAGAATAAATATCAAACTCACTGCCTCGGCGCGACTCGAACGCACATACTGGGATCCAAAGTCCCATGTCCTGCCAATTGGACGACGAGGCAAAACTTCAACTAAACTCTTCTACTTCTTTTCTTTCTTATACGCTTCCTCAAGATTTTTGTTTATTTCTTTTATAAGCAAATTCCTTCTTTCTATAGCTTGAAGTATGCTTTTTTCAAGTTCTATGTCAACTTCATCTTTAGAATTTAACTTCAAAGCTTTTGCTGCCATTATGTCTTCCCCATAAACATAACAAGTATCAGTCCAAAAACGCGGCAATACAGTAGCAATGCTTAGAGCAACATTATCTTCCGTGAGAAGATCTATTTCTTCTTTTAAAGCGTCAAAACCAATCTTTTTAGCTTTTGCTTCATTCTCAGCGACGACAAGAGCTTCTACTTCAATACGAACGGTAAAGCATTTCTTTGACATTTTTGGATCCTTAATAAATTTAATACCCCGCAGGAGAGTCGAACTCCTGTTGCCAGAGCGAAAGTCTGATGTCCTCACCGCTAGACGAGCGGGGCGCTTAAATTTCTCTAACAATCTTCTTTATTTACTTTTATCTTACAAAGATTAGATCATTCTATTTATAGAATAAGAAGTTTAAGCATTTTGGTTTGACGCATTGTAGAATTAGGTTGTAGCTTCTATATAAGCAGCTTGTGATATATAGGCTGTTTCTCGATTTGGGGTGAGATAACCCATTGCTTCAGACAAAAAAAGTTCACCACCAACATAACTCCAAATAGGTGAAACTATACCTTCTTTTACATCAGGCGGAAGTTCTGTAATTGTTATATCATCCCCATCCAGCATTTCCGAAAAATACATATTTAAATGAATAAGATCGGAAAGAGTCCACTCAGGAGTTCCACTTGGTGTTACTCTCAAACCTGTCCAAGGTATTTGATTCATTTCTTCGACAAATTCATTAACATTGTCCCATTCATGCTGAGCAACAGCATCTCGAAGAGTCTTTACATTATCAACTCGGTGCAAAATCACATAAGGACCGTCATCTTTGAGTTGAAAGGCAAGTTTTCTTAAATTAGATACTATACCCGATTTTTTCATTTAAGGTTCCTTAAATTAGGTTTACTTTGCATTTTAAAAACTTATTAAATAGCGCCTCTATAAATAGAATATTAAAATCTTTTCTTATTCTCTAAGTTTATCAAAAGCAGTCATTTTACTAGGTTTCACTAAAAAATCCTTTCTCATCCTTTAACTCTTCAATTTCTATGCCACCTTCTCTTAACCATTTTGCTACTAGATGTCTGTGACAAAATTTGCCTTTGCCCTCATAACATACTAAAATAGCATCATTACCTAAATCTCTAAGAACCTCTTCTTGTGTTAAATTTCTATCTTTTATACATTTTAAGTAGATCTTTGTGTACTCTTCTTCATTGATTTTACCTGATTTGTAATCTTTAACTAACTGCATTGGTGGCCCTAACTTGGCGTAGTGCTTACCCTTAAACCACCAGGGTTTTCCAGAAGTAATTGCCACTGCATTTGGATGATTCTTGCATTTTGCGAAGTACGATGTTTTCATCTGATTTCTCTTAAAGTTGATGTGGCAGGTAGGAGTTGAACCTACACAGGCGTAGCCGGCGGATTTACAGTCCGTTGAGCTCACCGATGCTCAGCTGCCACTAATGGACTGGATGGGGTTTGAACCCACGACCTCTGCATTGCAAACGCAGCGCTCTCCCAGCTGAGCTACCAGCCCAAATTTACTTTCTTCTACGACCATAATCCCAACGATCTTCCCAGAAAAGGTCTTTTGAATAATCACCTGGATGTGGATACTTTTCCTCAAATGGCTTGTTTAAACGCTCAGTATACCACTCACGCCCAGCATCTGTAAGATCTTCTTCCCAAAACTTTTTTAGTTCCTCACTCACATCGTCGTTGTATTCTTCTTGAGGCTGACACATCTGATCATATTTAATCAAAGCATCTTCGATCATTTGACTGTGACGAATAAAAATTGTACTCTTATCGGAATCAACGAAAACATTATCTCTAAAGCTGCCTGAAATTGAAACATCATGAAAACTAGATCTATAGGCATGAACAGCTTGCAATTGAATTTCAGCTAACACAGGTGGCGTAATTTTCTCACATATAAACGCTCTTAAAACCAACTTGACTTTTCGTGCGATTTCTGATCGCAAATTTCTAAATTTAAATTCTGACATTAAATCTCTCCTAAAACCAAATTATGGACCTGATCGGGCTCGGACCGACTGCCTCCTGCTTGCAAAGCAGGCGCTCTAACCAACTGAGCTACACCCCGTCTTCTTGATCAACAGCTAACGCAGCCCCAGTCTTTAAAAAACACTGCAAGCTGAAATCATCTTTTTCTTTTAAAAGTTCTAAAATGATTTCCTGTTCGAAATGCCATCTCTCAGCGTTTGGTAAATTTTGTTTAATTGCACTTTGAACTTCTAAAAGACGCAAGGCTATTTCTTCCCTAGAGCTCCTAAGAAATCCACGAATTATTTTAAAACGAACAATATCCCTCATTCTGTACTCTTTAAATTTAACATTAATTTTACAAAGATTAACTAAAAATGTTTACGATTTAATTGGGGTACTTGAGGGGAATTGGACCCCGATTCTCCGCGTCCACAGCGCAGCGTGTTAACCGTTACACTACAAGCACCTAAAGCCGGAAAATGGATTCGAACCAATCAGGGGCGTAATCCCCTACGCAAGGGGCCCCGGCAACCATCTTTGCTTCCGGCATTGTTATTACATTAAACAAGACCAGTTGTTTACTGGTCTTGTTTAGTAATTTTAGATTAACTTAGTCGTAATCTAAAGCAATTATCAACTCTCCCGCTCGAGGAGAATTTACGATAATAATATTTCCGCCAACCTCAGAAGTTTCATAACCTACCCCAAGATTTTCTGGTTGTTTATCCAAAATCATTACTTCCGTGTCACCACCCCCACCATAAGGTGCAAGGGCGTATCCTGAACGTCCAATAGAATCTATAAATTCTAGCATTCCTTTTCTATCTCGTGAAGCAAAAACCTTATATTTTGTATCTGATTGAAGTAAGTAAATACCTCCTTTAAGACTTTGTATACCGACAGCAGAAAGATCACCAAGTTCAATAAAATCTTCAAGAGCATCAGCAATCTTTTTGAGTTCTCTAACTGGGTTCACTTGTTCACCTCAAAAACAAAAACTAAATATATTTTTGAATAAAGTATTAGTAAATTATAAAAAATATTAATATCATTGGAAATGATATTAATATTCATCTTTCTAAGTAGAAATTGAACCTGCAGCTTTGTGACTAAAACCACTTACTCTACCAATTAAGATATCGAAAAATAAATTATATATTGTTTCACACGATTTAATTTAGCGTAATTTCACTTTTCACCAATCTGTGTATTATCGCTAAACAAAATAGACTTTGGCTCCCAAATCACTTTCATATTTTCAAGAGATGTATTTCTTAATCTAACATGTTCGTCCATAAATTGATTAAAATCAATACTACCAATCCAGTCTATCTTAGCATTGGCATCTATTGAATCTGATATTGTTATTCTTAAAGAGGAAATTTCTGACCCAAATAAATCTGTAAATCGAATAACCCCAGTAAATGCTCTAATCTTTTTATTAGATAAATTCTGACAATCACATTTGAATAAAATACGATCATTCATCCGTCCTGCACGATAATTAGATTTATCAAACATCTTCTCAACAACTGTAACCATTATAGTACGACGAAGTTCTTTTCCAAGATCCTCATGGCGTTTTTTGGCTTCCTGAGCAATTCTTTCTTCTTCAACGACTTCTTTCTTTTTATCTGCTTCCCATTTCTTTTGTGTTTCAATTATTTCACCAAGAGTCTTTCCAGTAACAGATGTAGATTTACCTTGAAGTGATTTTTCCATACCATTACGAAAATTAAATGCTATTAACATTCTGCACTCGCCGAATGTAAGTCCATGAACATCTTCTAGATCTTCGAAATAATCTTCTTTCTCTATTTTAATCTTTTATGGACTCGATCGGACTCGGACCGACTGCCTCCTGCTTGCAAAGCAGGCGCTCTCCCAGTTGAGCTACGAGCCCATCTTCTCTTAACGAATGAAACGAGCTTTAAGACTCACTTAATAGTAAAAGGATCTTCGCCAATCTGAAAATTCTTAAAGTGTTTCATTCCCAGAAGACCAATTTCTTCTGGTTTCAAGCCATCTAAAGTTTGAATCTCTTCTTGATGTGTAATTCCTGGGCTACCATCTGGAGCTTGAGTGATCTTTAAACTTTCAATCAAATAAGAAATCTGTCCCTCTGCCAGATCTATACCGAGGATCTTGGCGAATGAAGCAAAACCTTCCTGTGGCTTGTCGTTAGAGTTCATACCAACCTCCAAACTAATAATGACTACCGGGCCTCCCTAACAATTCTTTAAGTAGCAAAATATCGCTACTTTGCCAACTAATTTCTACAGATCCACATGGCCCCCTACCTGGAGTACCCCTTGGACAGTCGACTCTAAGCCAAGAGGAACTTATAATAAAACTATCCGAAAATATGGCTATTGTACTGTATGAAGTAGGAATCTGTTTTCTGTTTTTCAAATAAGAAGTAATGGGATCTGAAATGCTGCTCTTTGCTTTTTCATAAAACTCAATATTTTCGCCATATCTCACATATGTATAAAATCCATCTTTTAATTCTGAAACTCTTAATTGCTTAACATTCTCATACATTTAACACCTCCAGTCTGATATTATATTAGTGCGCGAGAAGAGACTTGAACTCTTACACCTTACGGTACCAGATCCTAAGTCTGGCGCGTATGCCAATTCCGCCACTCGCGCTACTTCTTCTTTTTCTTCTCCTTAAAGCAAACACTAAAATCTTTCTTTTTCCTGACCCACTTAATCCAAGTTTGTATTTGTGGGTGTTCTCTAATCGCTTGTAGCGTGTCTAACTCTAATTTTAAAACATTGTTATCAAATAACTGATGTAATGTGTCACCACAATTACAACAAACTAAAATAGATTCTTTACCATCCTTGCTCTTAGGCACTAAATGATGTTTTTCTTGATAATGTGGCGGAGTTGAGCGCCCACAAATAGCGCATATAGTATTTTCTGTTGTTTGCATCTTATTTCTCTAAACTTGCTTATTTTACAAGAAGCAAAAAAGAATGTTTACGGAAGCGACGGGACTTGAACCCGCAATCTCTGGATTGACAATCCAGCACGTTAACCAATTACGCTACGCCTCCATAAACAGGGTGAGGATTTTAAACCTTCACCCTGAGAGTGTTAAGTGTTACTGATCAAGCCTGTGACCCTCAGATCACGTTTGGCTAAACTCAAATTATCAAAGATCAAATCTTACGGGCTGGCCGCGACTTGAACGCGGAGCACCGGCTTTGGAGACCAGCATGTTGCCAATTACACCACCAGCCCATTTGAAGCAGGTGGAGGGAATCGGACCCTCGTCTCCAGGTTGGAGGCCTGGAATGCTACCATTGAACCACACCTGCGCATTTCCATGATCAACACCTAAATAAAAAACCCCTTAAACCTTTTGGGCTTAAGAGGTCTCTAAAATTTTGAACTTCTTGCTGACCTCTTACGGCCCAAGCAGCTGTTCATTGGTATAATCGATACCAATGAACGCTGATGTTCCACAATTAGCTTGTGGGCACCAACTTATTGCTGCGAGATGTAAGAAGTCTCTTTGCATTTAAATAGATCTACCTATTACCACTTTAATTATACAAAAATTTAAAAATAAATTTACTAATTTTCTAGGAAATTTATAGATTATTTCTGGATTTTAGGGTTTGATCAAAAATAAAACTCAAACTTTTTAAGTTTGAGTTTTATTTTTTAAAAATTTGTGTCTAGGTTTATACGTTTTTAACTCGATTATAGCCTACTGCGCAGGTTAAACGTTATGACCACCCAGTTCAAAGGAAAGATTGGACGATAGAAAGCCTCCACCACAGGAGTTGTTGCATCACCCGCTGGGTCAATTGTGGCACTAACTCCCTTATACTCACCAATGATCTCCGCTTGTACCAGCATTTTCAATGTATTTGCTAACGCTGTCTCAATATCCCCAAGCACTGTATTTAGGAACTTAATTCCAACGAATCTCTTCAAATTAAATCTGGCAACTTGCTGAACATAATCAGAAATCGCTGTAACCGAAGGAGTACGCGTCAACACATTGTCCATATTCGTTGTTAAAGATTGCCTAATCACCAAGTTTGGATCAAGATCAGCAATTACAGTTAAACCAGATACAGCGCACTGATTTTGTTCAACCGAATCAAGTTCTCTAGTTAATCTCTTAAACCCAACTAATAACTTATTTGTCATCGGTGTTGCAACATCATATTGCGGTGCAACATTTAAACCAGTAAAAGCTGCTGCCAAGAAAGTTCCGTCTATTGCATACTCTTGCTCAGAGCCATACTCATCAATTAAACCAATAATTACGCCATCTGGATATAAACCCCACATACGATTGGAATAAGTATTGCGAGCAACAAGCTGTGCAGTTTCTGGTGTAGTCCCTAAACCAAAACCAAATACACCAACCCGCTCTGCGCGGTATCTAATAGAGCTCATTTTTTCAACATGAGCTTTTAAAGCAGATCGAACTGTATCATCTGTTGTCAAGGGCAAAATAAAATTGGGATTATAAATTCGCTGTATTGGTTTCTCCAAATCAGTTAGTGCTGCGATATAACTTGCAGCTGATGCATATTCTTCACCAGGCTCTTTAAGTACCTGGCAAAGACCGACAGCAACTGCCCCATTCTGGAAAGCTAAATAAGCCGCTAATGTCAACTCATTCTTAGTATCTAGCGTTCCAAAATCTCGCTCAACATCTTTAAAGCGTGAATATAACTTACAGCTATAGTCTGTCTTAGCATAGGTATATGTGACATAATAGAAATCACCAATCGCTGGCTCATTACCTGATTTATCATAAGTGCAAAGTACTGCTGTATCGCCAACCCCAACATCCGTTGTATTTGTAACAGTTGTTCTTAAACCGGATATTGATAAGATCGGCTGAACACTTGTAGTATGAAGAGCAACCGTCTCGAACTGTAATGTATCACCAACTTGATAGGTAACTGTCGAACCTTGTCTAACTGTAAATCTAATACCTGTAACACCGTCAATATATGTCTTTTCTAGCTCACCTGTACCGGCTGAACCACTTGGTGCTAATGAAGAAGCAACGCTATAGGTCGTTGAAGAATCAAATGTGACGGTTACCACTTCAACTGGCGAATACCCAGGTATTGTCTGTAAGTCTGCAAATGACGTCGGAATAGCATCTAGCCCAGTCGGCCACCTTACACCCTCTGTCGCAAAATCTGGGTCTGCAACATGGTCTTGAGATATGTTGTGTCTTAGGTAATTTGCTGCGCCATGGTCGCGGCTTGCGATTGTATATGTACCAACACCAGTAACACCTGGCGTTACAACAGTTAAAGTGTAACAATCATCCGCCAATAGATTGTAATAATATGTGGCATAAACTTTGTGTCCAACAGGTGGCGGAGTTAGTAGAGTTACAGTCTTTGCACTACCATCAAGATGTATTACATCAACTGCACCAGCATTAAAAGCATTAACAGCACTTGTTCCTGTAAATACTCTAATATTTGCAATATCATCAGTAACTTTATCGCGACCACCACCATCTACTGGTTCTCTTGAAAGAGTAAAAGTCTTTAAAATACCGTTACCTGTCCCGATTGGGTCCATGTACAGAGCATTATCTACAAGGAGTCTTGAAATTTGTGTTGAGTCAAAATATTCAGAACCAGGAGTATTTGTTCCAGTCAATAATGTAGCAGCTGCTCCCCACTCAATTTCATCATTTATTAGAACGAAATCAACGCCCTCAATGAAATCTGAGGAATCAGGTGAATAACCAACTCGTGTAATTGAAAGAGCACCCTGATTATATAAATCATCCCCGGTATCCTGATATCTATTGTAATAATAAGTAACAGTAAATGTTGCACCAAGAGTTGGTGCAGTAGTCATTTCAATTAAACCACTAACGCCAGAAAGAGATTTAGCAACAACTGTAGAACCATTTACTTTTACAATAATCTTTGTAACATCATTTGTAATAATTCCGCCACCAGAACCATCAACAACTGGCACATAAAAAACTTTAAAAATTTTATTTGTGCCGTCTACTTGATCTGAAAGATCTTCATCTGTTCGAAGAGTATCTGTCCGGTTATAATAATAAGTACAAAGGACTACTGCACCAGCCGCTGGGGCCGAGTCCAAATAAACTTTACCCGTTGAACCAGTAACTGCAGATACACCGACTGGTTGACCGTCAACTAAAACTGTTATATCCCTTGGATTTGTGGTCACCTGACCCTGCCCAGTACCTGTAACAATGGGATAATTTGTAACAGTAAAATCTCTATTCAAACCAGTAAAATGTGCTGACTCATTTTCTTTAGCAATTAAATTGTCAGCAACTGAAGAAGAGCCTCTAAACAACTCATCAGTTGCGTCAAGTGTTTCGCTTCCAACACCAATAAATACTGGGAAACGAATAGCACCAGTGAAACTAGGAGTTGTTTGATCTGTTAACGTTCTAGTATATGCACCTGGAGGGGCATATGATGTAAAAGGACCAACCACATCTGCCTCCTACTTTTCAAAGTAACGTTCAAAGTTATTCTGTATGTATTTTTGAATTAGTACATTATTAGACAATCACTTCCCATCATCAAACTGAGATAAACCCTGAGCTTCCCTTTTTTTACGGTGTGTTTGTAATGCTGTATCAAATTCATTAAGCATTTTCTTTCGGCTACCTGTAAGCTTAGGGTCATTAATAGGTTGATATTCAATCACACCATTATCCCCTGTAGAAACTCGTTTTAATTTTGCTTCTTTCGCTGCTTCACGAAATTCCTTCTTCTCACGTTCTCGTTCTTCAAAAACTGGTCTAATTTTCTTCTCAATTGTTTCGCCAATACGATGATCTATCTCTTTATCAGAGGTTGTTGGGTTATCCTGATATGGTGTTGAACTATGAATAACTGGAGGTGCCATTTGTGAGATAATTTTACTACATTCTTTCTTACAAATTGGGCAATCAAAAGTAATGGTACCTACTGGAACAAGGCGCTCGAAAATAGCAACACAATCATTGCATTTAAATTCATATAATGGCATGTGTTCTCTCCTTTAAGAAGAAAGACGTTCAAAATTCTTAAAACCTACGCGAAGTACTGGGTTTTCATCCGGCAAGATTTCTCTTAACTGTATGGAAGAAGTTTCCTCACCACCCTGCTGACGGACTGCCATCTCACCACCCAAAACATAATCAAATTTTCTAAACGAAAATGGTAATGGCTGATGTAGCTCCCAGTCTGATTCCATATTTAGCGTAATTGAAGTTAAGTAGTATTGCTCTCCCGAAGTTTCATTATAAACTTCCTCGGATTCCCCATTATGTGAAACATTCTTAATTACAAAACCTTCGCGATCAAGCCGGGGCTTTAAACCCTCCCATAAAATCGAAAGAGTAAGATCTGTGAGTTCCTCACGTTGAATAGGGTCTTTAGCATAAACATCTAAAGAGATCGAGAAATCCCATTTGCCACCATAAGCCTGAGCAACATGTTCGCGTGTATTACGAATAATCACCGCTTGTTTATCACCTTCTTTAATACCACGCTCAAAAGCAAGAACTACACCTTTAATTGCAAGATTGTTACTTCTTTCTGGTATTAATGGATATGGGCCGCGAGAAACTCCAGGGTATTTATAACTTACTGTTAATATGGTCCCACTTGGCATGCTTGGATTTATTAAAGTTAAAATACCTGTTTGAGCATCAACTGTATATTCCTGATCTTTAATTAACTCAATTCGATCATCTCGCCAAACATCAACTGTTTGAGCAAATAGAGGGTAATGAGGAAGTTGGAATATAGTTTGAGAACCATCATAATCATCTGTTAAACTTGCATTTTCAATAACATAAACCGGATCAATTACAAACTGGTTACTACCAGTAATTTCAACAAAATAAATTCCTTGAGGCTCAAGTACGCGATATGCGTAAGTTATATTAACTGTAGTTCCGATACGAGGTGTTTGTTCTAGAATAATTTGACCAGTCAATGGCATAATACTAAGAGGTAACACTAGAACACCATTTATAGTTACCCTAACAGAAAATGGCTTTTCAGCATATTCACCTGTGCGAGCATCAATCAATGGAAAATTTGTAGTTTGTAAAGTTCGTATTGTCCCGTCAAACTGACTAGATACATCCTCTGAGGTTGTTACCAATATGTTTTCAATATCTTCGCGTACCCACTCAATAGAACGTCCTTCATAATTTTGAACCCGAGCCAAATAAACATGACTAACGATTGTACCTAAAAAATTATCAGGTGATAGTTTAATCAGATCACCTGAAATATTTTTAACAACAATGCCAAAAGAAGGGCGTTCTTCAAAAGCAAATTTATTCTGAATAAATTGTTCAACATCTTTGAAAACTGGATGACCACGAAAAGAAGCTTTAAGTTCATCAATAATTCTAAACTTGACAGTTTTGCTCAAGCGCCCGATATTTATTTTAGCAATTTCAACTGGTGGTGTTGGTAAAACGGCCATAATTAAGATTCCAAACCATATTCTTTATAGAGAGCTTTTATTGCAAAATGATGTTTTCGGAACTCTGACATATTCTCAAGAGCTTTTACTGGGTTAATATGATTCCGACGATAATAATCTTGCATTACAAGAGATTTTACTTGTGTTCGGCAATTCATTGTAACACCGTCAACAAGCCAAGTATGCTGGCTGGATCTAGTTACTTTCATGCTCCCCACTCCGCCAAAGTATACAAGTCTGTATACTCATAATCTAAAATTTGACCTAAAAAGTCATCTAAATTATCACCTCGCCCATATGCCTTCAAAAGAGATCTCAAACCCACTTCATAAAACCTTTGAGCATCACTCAAAGCACCCTGTAAAAGATTAAGAGTATCTTTTTGAGCATCTATATCTAACTCATCCCATGGTACAATTAAATTCTCTGGGTTTTCTACAGATTCTAATGCGTTTAAGATAGCTTTAAATTTATAATCAGTCTTCTCTATAACTTGATTTAAAACTATCTTAATCTCATTACAAAGACGAAAATACTCCTCCTTTGAGACATTGTCAGCATAGCGTAAAAGAACTCTTTTAGCATACTGGTTCATAGATTAATACCAAAAAGTCTATTTAGTGAAATGTATAAGTTAATTATTTAATGAAAGGGGGAGAACTACTCTTTTGAGCGCTTAGATTTCTTGCGTGGAGATTGTTCTTCAATTGGTTGGGACTTAATTGAAGAAGCGCTCTTCTTTTGAATAGTTGGGAAGGATTTCTTTAAAACAGTAACCCAATTAGTGCGAATAGCACTTCTAAGGGTAGAAGATTTTGCGTATTCAGCCTCTGAAAAGTTACCAATTTCACTTAAACGAAGAGTTCTTGAAATTTCTGAAAAAGAAAGACTTTTCACATTACATTGAACTTTAACTTGCATTTCTACCTCTAGACAGTAACAGCCGTAATCTGATTATTCAAAGCATTATAACCCATAGCCTTGAACGGCGTAAAAGTTCCATCAGTTACAAGATGAACATCCATGGTAAGGGTCGCTGGCCCATAGTATGGATAAAGTATAAAGATTTCTTGTTGAATTGTGTGGGTTTCCATAGTTACTCCTTGTTCTCTTGAATGTCAAAATCCGGCATATCAGAAGATTCAAGAAAAGACGAATCACCCTGTGGCATTCCCTGAACAATAATAAAGACCGGAACATCACTACCAATCTCAGGCATCTCTTGCTGAATCTGTTCCATAAGAGATTGCAGATCAAAATTAGGCATACCATTAAGCTCAGTTTGATTCATAGGAGGCTGCGAATCAAGTGCTGGCATACCACATTCAGGGCAACAATTACAAGCTTTTTTAGCATTTTCAAGCATACTGGCGACCTTGAGCAAAGCTCCAGCAACTTTAGCCTCTAAATCCTCGCTGACAACTTTTTCACCCTTATAGGCTAAAATAGCATCCCAAACATATTTCATCAAACCAAAAAGATTATTCTTTGAATCAATAACAGATCTCATCTTCTTTTTGGATTTATCATTAATGTTAGAATGGTCAATCTTTTCAACTAGAAGCTGTTTAGCAGAATCAAGATCAAGTTTCTCAATCTGTTGAGCAACATCTTCTAGAACAGAAACAAAGTCACTGCGATCTGACATGCTACTTACTCCAAAAATCTATTAGAATACAAAATTAGTAGTTTAATACTCGATGTTCTCAAAAGTAATCGTTCTACCTTTAACCTGCGGCTTATCCTCTTTCTCTGGTTTATCTGTTATAACTGGACTATCTGTTGTAACACCTGGTGGTTCTCGTGTATTATCAACAATTGGTATTGGTCCATCAATTGTAGCACTTGGATTTACTGGAACCTTATATCTAATATCTTTCGTATCAATATATTGAGCATTAAAGTGTTGCTGAAAGATAGCACCACTAGCACCTTCAGGTGTTATTGCACCAACTGAATATCTCTCACCGTTTGGTCTAACAATAAAATCTCTCTGAGAAAGTAATGGGCTTGGTCCAGTCCAAGTGTTAAATGAATAATTAACATTTAAACCTAATTCAGTTAAATCAATATTTTTTGGAGCCTCTGGCGGGGCAATAATAACTTCAAAGGGGCCATCATAACCACCAACAAACCCTGTGCCATAACAAATTGGGCAATCATTGTAACTGCGCTTATGTGTATCAGACCAATCTGTACAACGCTGCCCCATCCATTTGCGAATAAAAACTTTAACTCTTTCTCCAGCTTGTTGAAGAATCCAGCGATTGCGCCGAACAGCTTCTCGCCACATCCAATTTATTCGCTCAACTTGCTGATAGGTTTCTGCTTCAACCTGATCTAAAGGTGTCTCAATTTCTTCTTGAGTATCTTTACGTTTTCCAACCGTTGTTACTTTATAAAAGATTCGCTGATCTAGATCGAATGGTACCTGATTAATATTATAACGGTAGGTACACAGAACTCTTGAAGCTGGATTATTAAAATCTGGTAAAATTGCAGGTATAACTTGTCTTAAAGTATGATTAAAATAACCAGAGCTAATTAAAAAGACCTCAGCCGTAGAACCAATGATTCTATAGATTGGAGTAACAACTAAGTTCCCATCCCCATTATCTATCTTCACAATAATATCTTTAGAATCGCTAGCATATTGAAAAGCGTCACTATCTTTAACAATTGGACGGTGAGATGTTTTAAAGATATATTCTTTGCGTTCATTGTCTCCACGACTAATAAAGCTGCCTGTTACATTTTCGTCGATAATAAGTTCATTTTTTACTCGATCTCTAAAAGTAAGAGTTGTTGATAAGATTGAATTTATTTTTTTAAATGGGCCGAATTCACTGTTATGAGATTTATATACATTAACGCCGAGAATATCAAAATCTTGATTATCTGGGTCAACAGCCGGGTTGTCAAAACGGATATCTAGAGCACCTGTTATAAAGGGATGAACACAAAAAGCGTTTCGAGGACCTTTTGGAAAAAGATTGTTTGTCTTTGCTTGCCACACTTATTTTACCTATCTGAGATTACTGAAGACTGGAGCGTAAAAAATATTTCTTGTGAATTGCTTCAGCCGCTTGTGAAAGATCTTCATTACCAATACTTTCGGCAAACTCAACAATTGATTTGCGCATCTCTTCCATAATCTGTGAAATATAGCCACGAGAAATACCAAGCTCTTCCTGAATTTGCTGTGCAGTTAAACCTGCAAAAAGCATATCAAAAATCTTACCTAATTTCTCTTTCTTACTGTGTAAGAAAGCACTAATCTGACCAACGAGACTATGAAAGTCGGATTCATCATTTGCAGTATCGCGAATATCTTCAATTAATTCCGCTGGAACGCCGCCACCCTCTTCCTCATCTGTCACAAGAGATACTTGTCCAACGTCTTTTGATTTTTCATTCATATAATCAGCAATTCTACTTTTAATATTGCGATAAAGCATATTGGTGAATTTACCCAGTTCTGGCTTATAACGCTCAATCCAGTCAGGAAGCTGTGAGAAAACTTGTGCTTGAACTTCCTCTATGTCTGCCCCGCGTAAGCCAGATTTATATAAAATACCTGTAACCATGCCAGAAATTGTAAAACCTTCAGGTATTTGGTCTTCAGGTATGCCTTTCTCGCGGGCTAATTCAAGAAACCAACGATCAATTGCTTTAAGCGTTTCTTCAGATAATCTCTTGAAAAAAGCATAGTATCTAGAACCTTCTCTAACTCTTGAAGAAGTGATCTGTCTATACGCTTTAACAAGAAGATCTAAAGAGGCCCGTTTAAGTGCTGAAACCTTAAACATTTTTGCTCCCTTTCTTTTCATTTAAAGGCGCGCTATTTAAAACGATGCCTTTAATATAGTTCTCAAACTTACACTGCTGATCGTACCACTCTTTAGGGCGATGATCAACTTTTTCTTCTTCAACTACTGGCTCAACTTTTTGCAAATCTGGGTTGTAAGCTGGTGTACCTTCAGGCGAAATATCAAAGCAACCTGTTGATAGAAGAGTGCTTTCTAATTTTATACAAGCCGGCTCTTGTGTAGAGAGTTTAGTTGATTTACGCAGAAGTGCCATATAATACCTCCTGAATTTTATGTTTAATTAGTGAATTATAACTTGTAAACAAAAAGCAAGACCAGTTTTGAGGCTGGTCTTGCTTTGAATAAGTAATTATAAAAGATTATTCAGATTCTTCCTCGGATTCCCCAAGATCTGTAAGAAACTCATCATAAATTTCATCAACGCCAATACCCTCTTTAATCCGAGATTCTAAACCATGAGCTAAAAGGGCTGCATGACATGCGTGCATATCTTCACCAGTATCAGCTATACCATAAACAATATTATAGTCTAATTTAGCTCCAAGTTTTGAAAGAACTTCTACGGCTTTGAGGGCAGCAGCAACTTCCGCCTTCGAGATAGATGCAGCCTTCTTCTCGAATCTACCAAGGACTGCAGACTTCTTCTCGCTTAAAAATTTTAAGAAACCCGCTTCATCCTCTGAAAGAACTTCTGCCAAGAGATCGCGACTTTCATCTCCTGGACGAAGCTGTGGATCTAATTTAAAGTACACATCTCCAACCGCTACATACCAAATCCCATCCTGGAGTACTGCTTTTCCTCTAACCTTCTCCCCAACCAGAGAATCATTTGCAGACTTCTTCTCGAATCTACCAAGGACAGCAGCGATCTTCTTCAACTCTCTGGCTGGGTTCATCTATTCTGACCTCTCAAAAAATCGAGTAACATTTTTAGATAAAGTATTAGTGAATTATAAAAAAAATGTGAAAGATTAAAAAAGAGTCTGATTATTCAGACTCTTTTTTAATAAGTTCAAAATCTCTTTAGTACTTCACTGGATCACTCTTCTGGTTCAGATTTATTTTCTTTAAGAAATCATCTAACTTAACCTTATCGGCAACACCGGCAACAACATCAGTTGTAATCTCTTTAGCGATTTCTGGATGTTTTGTTTTCTGGTTCTCAATTGCTTTTGTAGTTGCACCAGCAATACCAGAAACGTCCTTGAGGTCTTCTTGTAACTGGTCAGCTGTCTGTTTGTTAATCCAACCATGGCGGACAGCAATAGCTAAAGCAAAACCCAAAACAGGCAGCAAAATACCGGTAACAATAAAACTAATAATCTGGACAGTTTCCATAGTTGTACTTGCTTCAAGTAGAATCATTGTCAGTCTCCTTTAAACAAAAAGAGCAACAGCTTTTAAAATCTGCAAAACAGTATAAGCACCATCTTTAATGGCCTCAACTGTTTTGATCTGATCTCTTCGGTCTTTTAGAGCCTCAGCAGCTTTTTTAAATATCTCAGCTGCTGCTTCATCTGTCAAAGCCGAACGCTCAACATTTGGGTCAATCTTATACTTCTTAAGATAGTCACCCGCAGTTAATTTCTGTGGAACTTTCTTAGGGGACTTCTTAGCCATTGATCACCTCATTTAAATTGAGAAATCAGTTTCTGAATTTCAGGTATTGCTTCATTTGTAGCTTTTAAGATTTCCGTAAAGTTATCAACTTCAAGAGTGCTTGAATGCGCATCTTGATGTGCAAGTTTAATAAAAGTTGTTAAATATAGAGATTGCTTGCGTGTCTCAACTACTTGATCTTTAATAACTGCTAAAACCTTCTCACGCTCGCTTTCTTCCATCTGCCCAGAAGCAACTAATTCTGCCGTGTGTTCAGAAATTTGATTATAAAAATTTAAGCAGATTGTTTCTATATTTTTATCTGCTTTAGGGGCCAATTCAAAAGCCTGATCTGTAGCAACAACATAAGCCTCTGGATGCTGACAACCAATTACACAAACAAGAAGAATTGAAACAAAAGATAAGAATCTCATTGCATCTTCTCCTAATCTAAATCACTTGTTAAATAATTATTAGTGAATTATGAAGTTAATCAGACTGTTTAGGCTGTCTTGGATCCCTTAGTGGAGCATTAGGCTCAATCTTTTTACCGCAAAACGGACAAAACTTTAAAGCGAGCAACATCTGTTCACCTTCCCAATCGACCACAAAATCAACAAGATCTACTGGCGTTGGTACATTTGGATTCTCGCCAATAAATCCAACCAAATATTTTTCCCGCATTTTACAACAAAATTCTGCATTCATTTTTTAATTTCTTTAAACAAAACTAAATTTGGTGTCCCAAGTTCTCGTTTTCGCCACAGCTCAATAAAAGCCAAATGTATCTTTGAAAAAGTAAAGCAATCAGAGTCTAGCGTCCCCTTAACAAATCTAAAAGTAAGTAAACGCTCAAAAATAAATTCAGCTTGCAGAAGACGACCATGTAAAAAAGCTACATATTCATTGCCCTCAAAGTTACCTTCAAGCTGCTCTGCGAGTGATTCAATTTCAGAAGTAACATCACTAATTGTTTTTTGAAACGCAGATAGGTTACGATACAAATAACACTCTTTTAAAGAATTTATAACACCTGTTTTAAAAGATGCAGTTTCAGGAGTATGCGGAAGAACATCATTTCGCTCAGCTAGCTCAATTTGCCCTACAGTACAAGTTTCTTTTAAGAGAGCTAACTCGTCTTCATTAAGAAAATCACGCATCTTAAAACCAAATAATTACTGGTTTATGTACCTAAAAATAATTCACTAATTGAACAAACTAATTGACTCATTCATGCGGAGTGGGTCAACCCCATGGGTTGGAGGTGCGTAGGGACGCACCTCCTTATTTTGTCTCCCTGCAAGCAGTCAAAAGTTTAGAAATTTCAGTAACATTATTCATGGGTTCTTTTTCAACAGCAGAAAGTGTAGCAGTAATTAGTAATCTAAAATTTTTATCCCAGCCAAAACACATACTTAAAGTTGCTTGAATTGCAGATGAAGCTTCTCCACTTGACAGTTTCTTATTTAAAAAAGAATTGACATAACCAGTAATTGCTGTCACTGCATCCCTCTCTTTAATTATAACAGGCTTGTCAACATAACGACGAAGTGGTCCACTCCAACTTGCTATTCCCATGTTAATCTCCTTAAAAGATTTTACAAACCACCGAAAGGTGTATTACCTTTTACATTACAAAGTAGACAGTCATCAAAACAAGATGACATTTTGCAAGAGTATGTTTTGTCATAAATTCTTGCAATTTCAAGACAAGACAAAATTCTAGGATAAAGGTGAAATCTCTTTGTTACAAACCCAGTCATAGGGGTGCTATTGAACTTCCCATCAGTACGATAGTCACCCGCTTCATAACTAAAGCCTTTTATAAATGGCATAACTGACCTCCGCTAACCATTGTGTCTTTTCAATCGCGCCATAGGGCACTACCTGGTCCGGTCTTGTCCTTGAACAATTCTTCGATTTCCCGTTTTGACAGTGCGCGGTGTAACCGTTTTTCTTCTGCTTCCCACTTTAACCATTCTTCATGCGTAAGCCGACTTCCTAGTGTAGATCGTTGACGGATGGAGAGACCCCTTTCACGCCATTATCATTTTGTTTTCTCAGTTCTAATCTTTAGAATTTTCTCTAGCAGAGCATGTTCTGCTAACCATCCAGCATATTCACGTCGACTATCTTCATGCCGTGCTGATTTCAACCATGTTACTGGACGCTCAAGTTCTTCCATCTTAATTTCGTATGCCATCTTTATTTCATATGTCTTTATTTTATTTTCTAACCAAAAAAGCGTATTTTTTATTTCTTGTATAGATCGCACTACCATTGGATGCCTCTCCTATTTTGTCTTCTTCACCTTAGGTAACGGACACCAGACTGGAATCTTATTAGTAAGAATCTTTGAATGTCCTCCTGGAGCTGCTATACACCAAGGCCAATCAAATGCTCCACCAAAATCTTTATTACCGTCCGCAGGTCGACAGTTTGGACAGTCTCTACACCGCCTAATTGTCTGTTTATAAATTCTAGGCATTACTTTTCATATTCTCAAAACTATGTTAAAAATAAGCGTGACGGGATACCTCGAAAAGTGGGCATCCAGAAGTCGCATGCGTCTTCTCGGCGTCGATTCGCTTGTGTCTCGCATTCTACAATTCTATTAAACTGTTACACTCTGCCATCAAGTTAAAGTCTTCTCACCTTCTCGAATGTAAGAATCTTCTATTGTTTTATCTGGCTCTTCTTCGAGAACCCAATCAAATAACCATTCATGCCCACAATGTGGGCATTGACAACCATCAACATCTGCAACAGTACAGTCATTGAGGTCACCAAGATCAACATAACAGTGTTTCTCACACTTTGGACAATAAACTTTCTCATACATTGCTATTTCACTTTCTTCCTAATTTCACTTACAAACCGCCATAAGGGACTGCACCCTTATCGGGAATAGCCAAAGGCTTGGGATAGGTGTAAGAAGCCACAATATATAAAACTTTTTCTGTTAAGCCCATGTCAATAAATTCAACTATTTTAGTAGTTTTAGTCCAACCGTTTTGTCCTGTTGCCATAACAACCTCATTTCTTTTTTGATCTCTTGTGAAGCACTAGACGCTTGTCGTAACCAGACTGATTAGGTAGCGTCTTCCTATCATATGGACAGGGGTAACAAATTGCACAAGCACCAATTGGGAGAGAAGCCTCTTTGACTAGAGCATCTTTCTCATCTTCATAGAGACCTGCAATTCTATCACGTGGAAGTTGTCTCATTACAATCCAAATTGTTTTCATTTCTTTATTACACTTTCTTGACAGCTACATGATTTACAGCTACAATTCTATTGAAATCAGTGTACTCCGGAAGCATGGGTCGAATGAAATCTGGAGAAATCTCCACTATCGGTTGATCATGAAGTTCAATAAAACCACGTTCAGTACCACACTTGGAGCATTCTTTAATTATACCGACACCTGGAAGATCTCGGTTACCAGAATGAGAGAGATCTCGTACTGTCACAACAACTGGTCCTTGTTTAGTTATCTGCCAAGTGTGAAACCAGCACATGATTAATCTCCTTCTTGCTTTGAATTCTCATTTTCTTGCTTCTGATCAGCTTTAACCCATTCTTGAACATCCTTGCTAGTTAAACCTGTACCAAGTCTACGAGTTACTTGAGTATATCCGTTAGCAGTCATATAATTAACATGATTGTAGTAAATTAACATCCCTAAAACAATTGTTAATCCAGCCATTAGGGAGATAAAGCATCCTGCAAAAGCAAAGACAGAAAACTGCAAGACATCTTGAAAAGTAGTCTCATTGCAGCCAAGATATTCTCGAAGGCTACGCATTATGTATCTCCTTGTTTTATTTTACTGAGTGCTAATTTTTTGAGCAAGGCAATAGCTACAAACCCTAAACAATCATCCTCATGTTTACCATCGTGATAACACTCACCACCTTCATGATCTATCTCGCAATGCTTACAATCTTTTTTAGGGCGAAGATCATTGCCACAAAGCGGGCAAATATAGTCTGACCCTGTCATTAGACTTACAACTCGTTCCAGCACTCCTTGCATTTCACTAATAATAGACGTTTTCTGCTCATTTACACTACGCCAACCCTCAATGGCTCCTTCAAGTAGTTTTACTTGTGCTTTGAGATTAATCAATTGAATGGAACAGCCACACATAGGACAGTGCTCTGCGTCACCCCTAATTTCTTCACCGCATAATGGACAATGTGGTGGCACTTCTTAATCTCCCTATGAAAATAGTCCAGATACACCTGGCATCTTTCTAATCCGCCGATAACGGCCTGTTAAACGTTTAGCATGACGTGAAATAGAACAAACATCCTGAGCACTATAATCTCTAGCCTCTGCCTCATATTGAGCAGCTTTGTTACAGTAAGCACACCAAGTTGCCGCACGCCTAAAAACTACAGTAACTTTATCTTTTTTATTAGACATAAGAGTTCCCCTACTTTTTCAAGCAACTAAAGTCAATACCTAACAAAGCGGCAACCTCTCCTGTCATTAAATCATTAAGAGCTGTATGCTTCCCCCAGTATTCAGCTTTAAGTTTCTCAAGAGATTTAACAATTTCTCTACCAGATTCTATGGGGCGAAGTGCAACCAAGGATTTTGGATGAAAAATGCCCACATCTTTTATTACAAAGTCACCATTATCTCTAATCCCGGCTATTTCAAAGGCAACGACATAGGGGAATAAATCATACTTGAAAAAACCCATTAGTTTCTGACATTTTTGTAATTTATCACTCATAAATAATTTCTCCTATTCTCTTTTTCTTTTTTACTCCTTTAACTTTCATTTCTTTACTTAATTTTTATCAGTTTCTTGATTTGTATCAAAAGTGTCATGATTATCTTCTAAACCATTGTCCATTTCTTGTTCAATATTGTCTTGCTCTGTTAGATCAAATCTAAACGTTTCTGAGCCTTTATTCAGCATGTCTTGAATTTGCCTTAAGAGTTCTCCATGAATTACAAAACCAGAATTTGCAAGAAGGTCAATAACTTCATCTAAAAGAACATTATTTGGTTGATCAGCATCTATTTGTCGTGAAATATTACACCAGGGATCTGTTATTGCTTCCAGGGGTATTGGGTCCGACCAACCGAGAATGTTACGAACAGTCAAATCACGAATGCCAGTTGTAGCATTACCACAAGGTATTGTTTCGACTAAATTTTCCCAAGCTTTTAAACGCCAAGTAATGATGCTATCTTTAACGTCTTCATCAGAATTACATTCTTTACAAAATTCCTTGTGAGAAAGATCAACTTGATACAGTTCAACACCATTTTGATCGTAAATCTTTTCAATATGAGTAACTCTAAAAAAGGAGTCCTTTCGAATAGTGTCCTCAATATATTTTGCAATCTCCTTTAAAATGTCTTTTCCCTTTAAGGCGTCTTTCTTTTTAAATGTGCCCTCTTTTATAGATGTCAATGACTCAATAGATAACACGAATTCATAAGAGTAAAAACCAGAATCATCTCTTGTTACAAAACTTACTAAAGTTCTATGCTCGCATAATTTTTTAAAATTTAACTCTGTTAATCGCTGTGTAGCTCGCTGCAAAACTTGGGTAGTAATCTCTTCAAGAACATTAAAATCTAGGGAACCTCTAGGTAAAGTTTTAACAACTTCTTGAATCCGCTTTTGTAACCAGCCAATATCCACTGAAGATGCAAAGAAACCCTGAGAGATATTAGCTACTTCAATTTTGCCCTCAACACACTTACGTATGTTCTGTGCAAATTTGCAGAAGTCCTCTTGACGAGTGTCCGGGCCAAATTGAGGCCAATCAAGCTTATCATAGTCAATATTCTGTATCATGAAAGAAGTACTCCTTATGAATTAATGGATTTTACAAGGCTTTGCTACTTCTTATTTTACATTGTATAATTTAATAGTTTACTAATTGTAGTTAATAAAAAATATAGGAGGTTTATATGGAAAAAATTATTACATCTATCAGCCTCACAAAAGATCTGAAAGCGTTTTTGGATCAATTCGCTAAAGAAAAAGGACTTGCACGCAGCACAATTATTGTCTTACTCCTGACAAAGCTAAAGGAAGGAAAGGTGGAGATAATTTAATGAGTGCAGAACAATATGAAAAATGTCCTCTGTGTAGAGGGGGTAAAATTGGTGGGCATATCAAAATACATAAGTAGAAAATTCTGGCAAGAAAATTAAAATCCGGAGCGTGTGTTGAAGCTGGCATATGATCTCGGACTCACAACGCCTGATTTGTTAAACGGCCCAAGATGCACTGAGTTTGAAGTAATAACTCCATTTAAAATAAAATTATAGTTTCGTAAAAACGAAAGATCATAAGTCAATTTTTCCCCAACTGCTTCCTTCTTAATAATAGATTCAGAAATAATTTTATCTTCCTCAACGCAAGCTATCTCATCCCCAACTTGCAATTCACCTATAACAACTTTACTTCCAGATAAACGATATAATTCATGAGCCTCTGATCCTTCAATCCACTTGCCACTACTTGTTTCAAGCCTGAAAATCGGTTTTTTACCTGAAAGAATTATTTGATAAAGTGGAAGAGGCTCAATAACCTTCTCAGTAAAATTAACTGTATCTATAAGAACTCCAACAGCATGTTTATCAACAATATCTTTGACTGAAATCTCTTTTACATTCTCAAACCCATATATCTTTATAGATTCTGGAATATTGTGTAACTGTATGATATTATTACCGGTTATACTAAGGCCAATCCCATAGCGGGGTTGACTTAAGCCCTTCATGATGTGTAAGGAGGCCTTGAACTGTTCTACCATCTTGTCGTACATCGCCTCGGCGTTATCTTTGAGAGCCTCATACTTGCTCATTTTATCTATGTCTAATGAAACTGCGCTAATGGAATAGCTAAATTCGTCGAGTGCCCAGTTGGCCGCACGAGCCATAAAAGCATATGTAGAACCGCCAATGGCGATCATCGTCTTGAGATCAGCCCGCAAAGTATCAAGACTATAATCAGTCTCTGGTGGATACATATTCGTGCGATCTAGTGCCATCTGTAAGTACTCAACTAGTTCATAATCCTCCCAAATGTAACCAAACGTCCTTGTTAAATTCTGTATCTCATCCTCACTACTTGGTGGTGCAAATCTATAATTTCTATCTGGATTATTATCCCTCAATAAAATTCTTAATCTTGAGATTAACGCGGTGACAGCTGGTGTGTAGAAATATGGAGTTAAACCGCCAGCGGCAACACTGAAATCTTCTACCGCCTCCATTTCAGGACTTGAAGAAGATTCCCAGAAATGCCATCTAACGCGGTAAAGACCTACAGGAGTGTCATAAGGGACTTGGTATGGGGCATAATAAAAACCAACACGAGTATTTGCTGGGACCCTCTGGGGTGGGTTAATAACAACTTCCACCCCTTGAGTCATATCCGAAAGAGTATAATAAATGTTATATGCGTTCGTTTGTTGGCCGATATCATTTCTCAGAGTGATATTAAGGTCGTTAGGCCCTAATATCTGACCCCTCTGGAAAGTG